>Ga0193716_1000143_pt1 | contig 41623 bp, 44 predicted proteins | sample U2c1metaG_FD_145901 | JGI IMG/M metagenome (GOLD analysis project Ga0193716, IMG submission 145901) | Soil microbial communities from a riparian zone of the East river system, Colorado, United States - U2c1 | ecosystem: Environmental > Terrestrial > Soil > Riparian zone | place: USA: East River...
TCGACTAACAAGGCATCCGAGAGCTTCGCGCCGGTCGTTCCCCGTGCGTTGCCGCACGGAGATGGGCTTGGTTCCTCTGCCCGGGCCCGGATCAGTGAACGTGAAATGTGTACACGTTTTGTTCTCTTTTGTCAAGTCCGGAATGACCGCTAGCCGAGCATGTGTCCTACCTCCGCCAAATCGGCTCTCAACGGGGGCGTCGCCTGCTCCACCAGCGAGCGCACAATGCCGCCGCTTCGCTGACTCGGGTGAAAGACGAAGTGGACGGGTATGGGGTCGGGTTCGAAATCCCTGAGCAAGCAGATCAGGCGGCCTTCCCGAATATCGTCGGCCACCTGATAGGATAAGGGATGGCAGATGCCATAGCCGCGACGGGCGACATCGAGCGCCGCCGCCTGGCTGTTGAGTGCAAGACGCGAACCGACCGCGACCGTCCGAAGTCGACCGGACGATGGCTGCGTGCGGAGCCGCCATACTTCACTGCCGCCGCCGACCTGCAGATCGATGCAGGCGTGATGGACAAGATCGCCCGGGTCATTCGGCATGCCGGCGCGATCGAGATAAGCGGGTGCGGCGCAGACCAGCCGCTGCACCGTGCCCAGGCGCACCGCGGTCAAAGCGGAATCCTGAAGATTGGCGATCCGCACGACCAGATCGACGCCTTCTTCCACCAGATCGACCATCCGGTTCACCACCAGCATGCGCGCGGTCACGCCAGGATGATCGTCAAGGAAGCGATCAAGGATCGGCATCACCTTGAAGCGGCCGAACAGCTCGGGCGCGCTGATCGACAATTTGCCGCTGAGCGGATTGCGGGAACGGTCGATCTGCGCGAGGCGGCCCAGCACGTCGCGATAGACCGCGATCTGCTCAACCCCCGCCTCGGTCAGCTTCAGGCTGCGGGTCGTGCGATGCAGCAGGCGTTCGCCGACGCGCGCTTCGAGCAAAGCCACGGCGCGCGTGATCGAGGCGGCCGAGCGCCCGAATCTGCGGGCGGCCCCTGCCAGCGATCCTTCGTCCACAACGGCGACGAATATCGCCATCGCATCAAGCCGGTCCATCGTTTCAAATCCTGCAAGGACAGATTGCAAGTTAGCAGACTTATTCCCGTTAGCTGCAATGATTAAATGCGTGAAGCGATAACGCAGTTTTGGGGACGCACGACATGATCACACGCAAAATCTGGCCGCTGATGCTGATGATGGCGGCAGCGGCCAATGCCGCGGTGCTGCCGCTCAAGCCGGGAAGCTACGTCCTGGTCGGCACATCCTGCCACGCGCCCGCTTTTGCCGCGACGTTCGACTATGACGGACACCGTTTCGCCTATCCGCATGCCAGCGATTGCCGATCGATCGTGCGCGCACATGCCGGCCAGACCTATCATGTCGACGAGACGTGCTCGGCTCTGGGCGACGGCGGTGCCGCCGCACCAACGACGACGTCGGCAACCTATACGATCCTGTCGCCGGCCCTCGTCCGTGTGCGCCAGGGGCATGCAAAGACCGAGACCGCCTATAAATGGTGTCCGGCGGGCGCGGGGAAATGATCAAGGACATCAGGCAAATCGACCCAATGCGCCGCAGGATGCTCGGCGGCCTGGCGATGGGCGCGATCGCGACGGGCCTCGCCGGGCCGACACGCGCGATCGCCGCAAAGGAAAAGGACAAGCCGATCATGGAAACCCATTTCCGGAATGTTCAGGTCGGTGACGTGAATGTCTTTTACCGCGAGGCCGGGCCGGTCGACGCGCCCGTGATCCTGCTGCTGCACGGCTATCCGTCGTCGTCCTTCATGTTCCGGGATCTGATCCCGCTGCTGGCCGATCGCTATCGCGTGATCGCGCCCGATTATCCGGGGTTCGGATATAGCGACGCACCGCCGCCCGAACGGTTCGATTATACGTTCGATCACCTGACCGACGTCATCGAGAGATTCACCGACGCGCTCGGTCTGAAGCGCTATGCGCTCTATATGCAGGATTATGGCGGCCCGGTCGGCTTCCGCCTCGCCGAACGCAGGCCCGAGCGGGTGAGCGCGCTGATCATCCAGAACGCGAATGCCTATGAGGACGGCTTCACGCCGGATCTGCGGCGCATCGTGCTGCGGCTGTGGACGGACAAAAGCGCGGAGGCGGTGGCCGCGATCCAGCCTTTGTTCGAGCTGCCGGCGACGCGCGGTCAATTCCTGGATGGCGAACCCGATCCGTCGCTGGTCAGCCCGGACGCATGGGAAGCGGCGCAAGCCGGCATGGAACGGCCCGGCAACAAGGCGATCCAGTTCGATCTGCAGGCCAATTATGGGAGCAATTCCGAACGTTATGCGGGCTGGCACAAGTATTTCCGCGGACATCAGCCGCCGACGCTTGTGGCGTGGGGCCAGGGCGACAAGGTGTTCGCGCCGGCCGGTGCCACCGCCTATCAGCGCGACCTCAAAAATATCGAGATCCACATGCTCGACGCAGGCCATTTCGCGCTGGAAGCGCATCACCGGGAAATCGCGGCCTTGATGCGCGATTTCCTTGGCCGCAAACTGGCCGCTTGAGCGAACCTGTCCCACCCTTGCCCGGAAGCGCGCGCGGCAAGCTGCCGCACGTGCCGGCCGCCTTCTTCGGCATCGTGCTGGGCCTGGCCGCGCTCGCCAATCTCTGGCGCGTCGGCCATGCGCTGTGGGGCCTGCCCGGCCTGATCGGCGAGACGCTGTTCGCCGGGGCCGCCTTTGCCTGGGTGGTGGTCGCGCTTCTGTACGCCGCCAAATGGTGGATCGCGCCGGATGTGGCGCGACAGGAGGCCGAACATGCCGTGCAATGCTGCTTCATCGGTCTCGGCGGGGTGACGACGTTGCTGATCGCGCAAGGCGCCCTGCCTTATTCGCGCGCGGTCGCGATCGCGCTGTTCACGTTGGGCTCGGCGTTCACACTGGCGTTCGGATTGTGGCGGACCGGGCGGCTTTGGCGCGGCCGGCGCGCGCCGGAGGCGACGACGCCGATCCTCTATCTGCCGACCGTGGCGGGCGGGTTCGTCGCCGGCACCACTGCGGCGGCGCTCGGCTGGAGCGACTGGGGCCAATTGGCGTTCGGCGCCGCCTTCTTCTCGTGGCTCGCGATCGAATCGGTGCTGCTCCATCGCCTCTACACGGCGGACGAAATGCCGCCGCTGCTGCGGCCGACGCTCGGGATCCAGCTCGCCCCGCCCGCGGTGGGCGCGGTCTGCTATCTGGCGGTTGGCGGAGGCGCGGGCGACCTGCTGGGCCACGCTTTGATCGGCTATGCCTTGCTGCAGGCGCTGCTGTTGCTGCGGATGGCGCGCTGGATCGGCGCGGCACCGTTCGCGGCCTCTTATTGGGCGTTCACGTTCGGCGGCGTGGCGTTCGCGACGGCGGTCGCGAAGATCGACCTTGTCGCGCCGACCCCCGCCATTGCGTTGCTGGCGCCGATCCTGTTCGCCGGCGCCAATCTGCTCGTTCTGGCGATCGCGATCGGCACGCTCTGCTTGCTATTGGGTGGTCGGCTGCTGCCGAGCACCGTGCCGGTCGGTCCGCCGAAAACGACCGGGTCGTGACCCCGTTCGACGCGCACGGCACCGCGCGCGCCAAGCCTTACGTCAGACGCCATCCACTTCGACGATTTCCGGGCGCGGATCGCGTCCGCTGCGACATGAAACGGGAGCTATAAGAGATGATCGCCAAGTCGATGCGCGCCGCGATGCTGGACGGGCAGGATGGGCCTTTCCGGATCGTCGAGATGGCGCGTCCGGTCGCGGGGCCCGGCGAGGTGCTGGTTCGAATCGCCGCGAGCGGGGTCAATCCGCTCGATCTCAAGATCCGGGCGGGGGCGGCGGGTCATGCGCGGCACGCGTTGCCGGCAATCCTCGGCATGGACCTCGCCGGAACCGTCGAAGAGGTCGGTGACGGCGTCGACGGTTTCCGGCCAGGCGACGACGTCTATGGCATGACCGGCGGCGTCGGCGGCATCCAGGGTTCGCTCGCGGACTATGCGGCGGTCGATGCGCGGCTGCTGGCGCCAAAGCCTACCACCCTGTCCATGCGCGAGGCCGCGGCGCTGCCGTTGGCCTTCATCACGGCATGGGAGGGGTTGGTCGATCGGGCGAAGGTTCGGCCCGGCCAGCGTGTTCTCGTCCAGGGCGGTGCCGGGGGTGTCGGCCATATCGCGGTGCAGATCGCAAAGGCGCTGGGTGCCAATGTCTATGCCGTCGACGGCGCGGCCAAGGCGGCGTTTCTGCAGCGCCTTGGCGCAACCCCGATCGACCGCGAAGAGAGCGTCGAAGCCTATGTCGATCGCCACACGGACGGTCGCGGGTTCGACCTGGTTTACGACACGGTCGGCGGCGCGGTGCTCGACGCGAGCTTCAAGGCGGTCGGCCGGTTCGGGCATGTCGTGAGCAGCCTCGGCTGGGGCACGCATGCCCTGGCGCCCTTGTCGTTCAAGGCCGCGAGTTATTCAGGCGTATTTGCACTCCTCCCGCTGCTGAGCGGCGAAGGCCGCGCGCACCATGGCGGCATCCTGCGCGAGGCGACGCGGCTGGCCGAGGCCGGCGCGATCAAGCCGAATGTCGACGCGCGCCGGTTCGGTATCGACGCGGTTGGCGATGCCCATGCGACGATCGCTTCGCGTACCGCAACGGGCAAGATCATAGTCGATATCGCCGAATAAGCGGCAACGTCCCCATTCTATCGCTGCACGACGGCACCGATCTGGCCGGCCTTCCCTTCCGCTATGACAAGGTATTTGCGCGGCGCGGTGTCCGAACCTTCGACGATCTGACGGATCGGGCCGACCGTATCGACGATCGCCGCGCCGGCCGGATTGGTCGTGAAGGATGCTAGCGGTTCGAGCGTGCCGCCTCCATCCGGCATGGTTGCCAGCGCCAGGACATAAGCTGCTTCGGGGCAAGCCCGGTAACCGCCGCCTGCAGCACCTGAACCAGGCCCTGATCGTACAGGCTGACACTCGTCAGCGCGCCGCCGGAGGCAGCGACAGATGTCAAAGTCAGATGCGCGGCCTGACCCGCGACACCGAGCGGCTGGAGATTCTGGAGGCCGTCGCCCGACGGCACGGCGTTCGGGACATAGACCAGAGCCTGCGGCGCCTGCCCGATCGGAACGGTCGCGATCAGGCGGTTGGTCAGCGTATCGATCACCGCCAGCCTGTCGTCATTTTCGAGACCGACATAGACCCGCGTGCCGTCACCCGACGGCCAGATGCCGTGCGGCAGCTTGCCGACCGGGATAGTGGCGACTTTGGCGAAATCGCCAGTGCGGAAGACCTGCACCTCGTTGAGGCCGCCGACCGTGATGTAGGCGAACTGGCCATGCGCATTGCGCACGAAGTTGACGTGGTTGGTGATCGGGCCGGTATCGAGCGTCTTGAGGATGGCGAATGGTGGCCTGGCGGAGAAGGCGACGGCCTTGCCGACGTCCTTCAGCGTGAACCACACCTGATCCTCGTCCGGGGTCGCGGCGATATTCGGACAGAAGGGGCTTGGCTGGGCGACCTGGCCGACGATCTTGTGGTCGGCGACGGCGACGACGACTGTGACCGGATTGAAGGACGAGCAGATATACGCATAGCGCCCATCCGGCGAGAAAATCGTCATACCCGGGCCGGCCGGTGTCTTGATCCGGGCCCGTTCCTCGAACGTCGCCGCATCGATGACCGAGATATAATCCTCGCCACGAACCGTAGCCCAGACCTCGCGTCCGTCCGGCGTGAAGAACGCCTCGTGCGGCGATCGGCCGATATAGGTGGTGTGCTTCACCGCGTTGGTCGCGGTATCGATGAACGTCACCGAGTTCGAACCGATCGAGACAACCGCCAGCGTTCGGTGATCGGGCGAGAAGCCCATACCATGAACGAGCACCTGACCCTTGTAGAGCGGACTGAAATTGCCCGGTTGCGGATCACCCAGCCGGATCAGCCCAAGCAGCCTGTTGTCGACCGGATCGGTAACCGAGACGGTGTTGGAGAATTGCTCGGCGGCATAGACGCGGTCGCTGTGGCTGATCCTCACGTCGGGCGATGCGGCTGCATCGGGTGCCTGCCCCGCCCATGAGGCCGAGCAACCGCATGTGCCAAGAAGCACGGCGATAGGTACGAAATGCTTCATGTCACTTCTCCTGTCCGGCCTGCATGCCGACATGATCGGAACTCTTGTGATCAGGCTGGGTCGGTGCCGCGATGGACGGCGGCAGCGGCTGACCGAGCGCAAGACGCATTGCGGCGATTTCCTGCTGCTGATCGACGATGATCTCCTGCGCGATCCGCTTGAGCTGCTCGTCATGGCCATAGCGCAGTTCCGCGACCGCCATGTCGATCGCGCCCTGATGATGCGGCACCATCATTTGAACGAAGTCGCGATCCACGTCGCCCGTGGGCCGCACCATCATTCCGGCATGCATTTCGGCCATCGCCCGATCCGTATCGGCAACGAAGCCTTGCGCCGCGCCATCAGATTTGAAGGCCGCCGGCGCGGCAGCCAGGCCGGGCAACGCCAGCGACCCGGCCAGTACGAGGGGCCAATAGCGAGGGCGTAGGCGCATATATCACCTCTTGCGACAACGAATGGCGGCCAATGATCAGCTTTCCTCGATCTGGCGATCCGCCTCGCTGCTGATCGCAACCTCCAAGAAATCCAGTTCCTCCTGCAGGATCAGGAAGGAATCCGCGCCGACGCGTTCCTGGGTGCGCAATTCCTCCAGCCGCTTGCGCTGGCGGCGCATCGCGGCGAGGCCGAGCTTGCGCTTTTCGTGCAGCGGCGCGCAATGGATCGGCGGCGTGACCGCATCGCGCGCGACCCCGAAGCCCCAGCGCCAATAGTCCGCCGCGGGGCCGGTCTTGCCGTCGAGCGTGGCCAAGGCCGCGGACAGCATGTCGGCGCGGGCAGTGGCCAGTTCCTCATCCAGCCCGTCCTCGCCATCCAGCTTGAGCAGGCGGACGAGCGGCGCGAGCGTGAGGCCCTGGACGATAAGCGTCGTCAACACGACCGCGAAGGCGGTCAGTACGATCAGGTCGCGCTGCGGAAAGGCGGCGGGCAAGGCGAAGGCGGTGGCGAGCGTCACCAGGCCGCGCATGCCGGACCAGCCGATCAGCACGCCCTGGCGCAGGCTCGCCGGCTTGAAATCGCCGCGCAGCGCCCGGAAACGATGCGCGAGGCGGTTGTAGATCAGCACCCAGCTCATCCGCACCACGATCAGGCACAGGATCACTTCGAGCGCGAACCAGGCCGCCTGATGGAGCCGGTCGGGCGCCATCCCGCCGACGATGGTGCGCGCCTGCAGGCCCATCAGCAGGAAGGCGAGCACGTTGAGCAGGAACACGACCGTTTCCCACACCGCGAAGCTGTGGATCCGCATCCGTGGCGGGGTGGTGAGCCCGGCGGTGCGCGCGATCGTCATCGCGAAGGCGACCAGGGTCAGCACGGGCGACAGGCCGACATGATCGGCGATCACCCAGATGCCGAAGCAGGTCACGAATTCCATGAGATTGCCGCCGAGCGTGCCGGCGACGAACGGGGTTATATAGCGGAGGACTCTGGCGAGCAGGATGCCGGCCACTATCCCGCCCGGCGCCGCCAGCCCCAGCCGCACCGCCAGGCCGGTGTCGATCCCGCCATGCGTCTGGATCGAGATCGCGGCACCGAACAGGAGCAAGGCCGCCGCATCGTTGAGCAGGCTTTCTCCCTTGAGCACCGTGATCGTGCGGCGCGGCATGCGGACGCTGGAGAGGACGGCGGTGGCTGCGGCCGCGTCGGGCGGGGCGACGATCGCGCCCAAAGCGAGCGCGGCATAAAGCGGCAGCCCCGCCAGCGCGACGCCGAGCCACGCGACCGCGCCCGCGCTCAGCAACACGGCGACCACCGCGAGCGCGAACAAGGGCCGCCACAGGCGCCAGACCGCGCGCACCGGGAAATCGTAGGCCGCATCGACCAAAGCCGGCGCGATGAAAAGCGCGAGCGCGATCTTCGGATCGAAGGTGATCCGCGGCACGCCCGGAATCAGCGCGAGCGCGACGCCCGCCGCCGCGAGCATGGTCGGATAGGGAATGGCGAGCCGCCGCGAAACCTGCAGCAGCAGGATCGCGGTCGCGAGCAGCGCAAGCAGGCTTTCGAAGAAGCTCACGCGCGCCAGTGTAAGCGAACCGCGCGGAAACGGAATATCGGTCAGGCCGGGCGATCAGCGAGTTCGACGTGGAACCAGATTCCCCTTGGCCAGTTTTGCGACCGAGGCCGGCCTTCAGCTCCCCGCTCGCCGGCCACGCATTGAGCCCCGTCGCCTCCCCTAAGTGGCCGGCGGGGCTCTTTCGCGTCAGGGCTCCATCCAGGCCTGACCGTCCGGCACGAGACAGAAGAAGCGGGATTCCCGCGCGCGGGAATGAGGGATCGGAGGCCTAGGCCGCCCGGCGCAGATCGGGCCGCTTGACCGGGAAAGCCTGTCCCAGCCGCTCCACGACCCAGGTTCCGGGCGGGAAAGGACTATCCAGCGGGTCCGCGCGCCCCAGAAACGGGATCGAACAGGCGGCCGCGCATCGGTAGTCGGTCATCGCATCGCCCACGAACAGGCAACGCGCCGGATCGAGGCGATAGGTATCGAGCAGTTTTTCGACGATCGGTTCCTTGCGCCGCGGGGCGCCTTCGACCGAGCGGAAATAATGGCCGAGCCGCTTGCGGACGAGAATGATAGCGAGCTCGTCATGGGGCGTGCCGGACACGACGTGGCTGGGAATGCCGACCGAGCGGAGCTCCTCCAGAACGTCGATCACATCGGGCAGCAGCGGGCTTTCGACAACAACATCGAGCACGAGGTCGCCCAGCCGCGCGCACCATGACGCCACGTCTTCCGCCGACAGGGTGACGCCAAGCAGTTCGCGATGGAATTTTGGGATCTTCTCGTACCGGGTTTCGCCCGGCACGGCGCGTTGATAGGCCTCGACGGCGGCGCGTACATCCTCGCCGAAGGGCCGGTAGAGCTCGCCGAAGGCATGGACCTTCGCATCGACCGAGTCGGCAATGACCCCGTCGAAATCGAAGAAAACGCAATCGAGCCGCGCAAGAGACAGGATCGGCATAGCTGGTTCCAGTCGATCGGGAGTTCCGATGGGCGCGGAGCTTGCAGCAACCATGGTTAAAGGCCCGCTAATGGCGCGTTGAGGGACGATCGGGCTGGAACGGTCCGTCCGTCCGCTCAACGCGCTTGCCATCTTTTCCCGATAGGCAGATCGTCCCGATTCCGGGCGGGTCCTTTGCCGAAGAGCGTGGGGTAAGCAGGAGGAGAGCGAGATGGGTGAGACCGTCCACGGCACAAGAGCCGTTGCGATCGTCGGACCAGCGGGCACGGGCAAGACCAGCCTGGCCGAAGCCATGCTGTTCGCGGCGGGTGCGATCCCCCGATTGGGCGCGGTCGATGCCGGCAGCACGATCGGCGATGCGAGTCCCGAAGCGCGGGCGCGATGCGGATCGACCGAGCTCAACCTGCTGCGCTTCGACTGGATGGGCGATACGTTCGCGCTGATCGACGCGCCCGGTTCGTCGGGCTTCGCGGCGGATGCGGAGCGGGCGCTGGCGCTGGCCGACCTCGCCCTGGTGGTGATCGATCCCGATCCGGCGCGGGCAGCCTTGGCCGAGCCGACGCTGCGGCGGCTGGAGGCTCTGGGCCTGCCGCATGCCATCTTCGTCAACAAGATCGACCAGGCGCGCGGATCGATCGAGGATCTGCTCGCGGCGCTTCAGCCGTTGAGCGGCGCCGCCCTGGTGGCGCGGCAGATCCCGATCCGGGCGGGCGAACGGGTGGCGGGGTTCGTCGATCTCGCGCTCGAACGCGCTTATCATTACCAGCCGGGCAAACGGTCGGAACGGGTGCCGCTCGCCGCGCATCTTCGCGACGACGAGGCGGCGGCGCGCTTCCATATGCTCGAGCAGCTGGCCGATCATGACGATGCCCTGCTCGAACAATTGCTGATCGACGAGGCGCCGCAACTCGACACGATCTTCGGCGATCTCGCGCGCGAAACGGCGGCAGGGCTGATCGCGCCGGTTTTGTTCGGATCGGCGCAGAACGGCTTCGGCATCGGCCGGCTGCTCAAGATGCTGCGGCACGATACGCCGCTGGCGGCCACGACCGCGCAGCGGCTGGGGATCGAGGGTGCTACCGCCGAGATATTCAAGATATCGCATGGCTGCGCGGTCGGCCGGCTGGCGTTCGCGCGCGTGTTCGGGGCGCCGCTGGCCGAAGGGGCCGAACTGGTCGGCTGCGACGGGGCGCGCACGCGGGCGGGATCCCTGTTCGCGCTGCAGGGCAGCCAGACGATCAAGATCGCGCGCGCCGCGCCGGGGGACATGATCGGCATCGCCAAGATCGACACGGCGCAGGCGGGCGACCGGTTCGGCACCACGGGCCGGGCACCGGTGGCCGCGCAAACGACCGAGCGGCCGGTGACCAATTGCGCGCTGGCGATCGCGGCCAAGGATCATAAGGACGATGTGCGCCTGTCGACCGCGCTCAACCGGCTGATCGAGGAAGACCCCGCTTTGCATTGGGGCACCGACGAGGCGACGCGCGAGACATTGCTGCACGGGCTGAACGACGAGCATCTGAACGTCGTGCTGGCGCGGCTGAAGCGGCGTTACGGCGTCGCGGTATCGTCGAGCCCGCCCGCGGTCGCGTACAAGGAATCGATCCGCAAGACGGTGACGCAGCACGGCCGCCACAAGAAGCAATCGGGCGGCCACGGTCAGTTCGGCGATGTGATCATCGAGGTCCGGCCGCTGGCGCGCGGCGAAGGCTTCCGGTTCGAGGACAAGATCACGGGCGGCGCGATCCCGCGGCAATGGATTCCCGCCGTCGAACAGGGTGTGCGCGATGCGATGGCGAGCGGGCCGATGGGCTTTCCGGTGGTGGACGTCGCGGTCGCGCTGACCGACGGATCGTTCCACAGCGTCGACAGCTCCGAGCTCGCCTTCCGCACCGCCGGCCGGATCGCGATGGCGGAAGCGCTGGCGGCGGCCGCGCCCTATCTGCTCGAGCCGATCGCGCAGGTGATCGTGCACGCGCCGGGCAACGCGGTGTCGCGGATCACGTCGGCGGCGACGAGCCGGCGCGGCCAGATGCTGGGGATCGAGCCGCTCGACGGCTGGTCGCGCTGGGACCGGATCGCGCTGACTTTGCCCGAAGCCGAACTGCACGGGCTGGAGACCGAGCTCCGGTCGCTGAGCCAGGGCATGGCGCATTACGAGGCGCGGTTCGACCATCTGGCGGAGGTGAACGGCAAGGTTGCGAGCGGGATCGTGCAGCAGCGCGTGCCGGAGCCGGCCTGAGGAAGGGCGGCGAGCGCGCCCGCGCGCTTGACTCAATCATAACTCGCTGGTTATGGGAATAGCCATAGCCAACGAGTTATGAGTCCCGATGCCGCACACACCTGACCTGCTGTTCCGAACGCTCGCCGACCCGACGCGGCGGGCGATCTTCGAGCGGCTGTGCCGCGACGGGGAGCAGACGGTGGTGGCGATGACGGCGCTCGCCGGGGTGTCGCAGCCGGCGGTGTCCAAGCATCTCGGCATACTCAAGCGCGCCGGGCTGGTGCGCGACCGCCATGCGGGGCGCCAGACCCATTACACGGCGCAGCTCGAAGCGCTGGCGCCGTTGGTCGACTGGACCAAGCAGATGGCGGGCTTCTGGGAAGGCCGGTTCGATCATCTCGAGGATTTGCTGAAGAGGATGGATCAATGACCGAGACGCGCTCCGTCGTCGTCGAACGCGAGATCGCTTACCCGCCGGAAAAGATCTGGCGCGCGCTGACGCAGCCGCATCTGATCGAAGACTGGCTGATGAAGAGCGACTTCGCGCCGGTGGTGGATCACGATTTCACGTTCCGGGGCGACTGGGGATCGGTCGATTGCCGGGTGCTGGAGGTCGAGCCGCACAGCAGCCTGGCCTACACATGGGGTGCGATGGGGCTGGAAAGCGTCGTCACCTGGACACTCACCCCGACCGCCGCGGGCACGCATCTACGCATGGAGCAGACCGGTTTCCGGCCGGATCAGGAGCAGGCCTATCAGGGCGCCAAGATCGGCTGGCGCAACTTCCTGGCCAAGCTGGAACAGGTCGTGGCGCGGGACTGAGCTTCGCCGAGCGTTTCAACAGGAGGTACAATGACCTGGAGCTTATGGATCAGGCAGAGCCATCGCTGGCTGTCGATCGCCTTCACGCTGACGGTGATCGCCAATTTCGCGGTGCGGATCAAAGGCGAACCGCCCTTGTGGGTTACCTATTCGCCGCTGCCGCCCTTGTTCCTGCTGCTGTTCAGCGGCCTGTACATGTTCGTGCTGCCTTATGCCGCCGGCCGGCGCCGAAAGAGAGAAGTGTCATGAGCAGTGAGCCAACGCCGTCTGAAAAGATCGACGCGCGGATAAAGGAACTGGGCGACTGGCGGGGCGAGACGCTCGCCCGGCTACGCGGCCTGATCAAGCAGGCCCTTCCGGACGTGATCGAGGAATGGAAATGGCGCGGGGTGCCGGTCTGGTATCAGGACGGCATGATCTGCACCGGCGAGACCTACAAGGCGGTGGTCAAGATGACCTTTGCCAAGGGGGCCGCGCTCGACGATCCGGCGCGGCTGTTCAATTCGAGCCTCGACGGCAATGTGCGGCGTGCGATCGATTTCCCCAAGGGTGAGGCGATCGACGAGGCGGCTTTGGTGGCGCTGATCCGCGCGGCTGCGGCGTTGAACGGGAAGAAGGGGTAATCCTTCTCTACCCTTCGACCTCGCGCCATTCGCCCGGCGGGATGCCTTCGAGCGTCCACGCGCCGATGCTCCAGCGGACCAGCCGCAGGGTCGGGTGGCCGATCGCCGCGGTCATGCGGCGGACCTGGCGGTTGCGGCCCTCGGTGATCGTCAGCCGGAGCCAGAAATCGGGGATGCTCTTGCGGACGCGGATCGGCGGATCGCGCGGCCAGAGATCGGGCGGATCGATCGCTTCGACCTCTGCCGGGCGGGTCATGCCGTCTTTCAGATGTACGCCTTGGCGTAGCGGATCGAGGGCCGCGTCGTGCGCGTCGCCTTCGACCTGAACCAGGTAGGTTTTCGGCGTCTTGTATTTTGGATCGGCGATCCGCGCCTGCAGCCGGCCGTCGTCGGTGAGCAGCAACAGCCCTTCGCTATCGAAATCGAGCCGGCCCGCCGGATAGACGCCGGGCAGATCGATAAACGGCTTGAGCGTCGGGCGCCCCGTGCCCTCGTCCGTAAACTGCGAGAGCACGCCATAGGGCTTGTTGAACAGGATCAGGCGCGGCATCGCCCGCTTTACCGATAGTTGAAGCTGATCGAGATGCGTTCGTCCTTGGCGTCGCTCGCCGTCACTTCGTGGCGGAGCCAGCTTTCCCACAGGAAGATCGAGCCCGCTTTGGGTTCGGCATAGACGAAGGTCTGGAGGTCGGGCGCCGCGTCGGGCAGGCGCTGGGGCGCGGCCATCATCAGCGGCAGGCGCGGATCTTCCAGCTTGAGCGGGCCCGAGCCCGGCGGGACGGCGATGTAGATCGTGCCCGAGACGATGCTGTGCGGGTGGATATGGCCCGAATGGGTACCCCTGCGCTTCATCACATTGACCCACAGGCTGTCGAGCTTGAGCGGTTTGGCAAGATCGAAGCCGCAATCCTTCGCGAAGGCGGCGACGTGGCGGTTCAGCGCCTTGACCAGATCGGCGAAGGTCGGGTCGCGCTGGGGCAGGTCGTTGAGCGAGGCGTAGGAGGTGTAGCCGCGATAGCCGTGTTCCTTCGACCAGGCCTGGCCGGCGCGATCGTCTACCGCCAGCGTACGGCAGCTATGGTCGAGCTCCGCCAGCAGCGCATCGTCATCGAGCGCGCCTTCGTAGAAGCGGGTTGCGAACAGGCTGCGTGAGGTCATGATGCAGCGATAGGGTCAGGCGGGGCGCTTGCCAATCGCCGGGGCGGCGAGGAGCTTGCCGGTTTCGGCGCGCAGGATCGCGATCGTGTCGGCGAGGTGGCGCAGGATCAGGGCGCGCTCGGCGTCCGAATAGCGCGCGTCGAGCTTGTCCATCGCCGCGCTCAGGGTTGCGAACACCGGGCCGAACATCGCGAACAATTCGTCGCTGCGGCGCGCCTCGACGATCACGCTGCGGCGATCGGTCGGGTGCGCGACGCGTTCGGCGAAGCCGGCCTTGGTCAGGCGATCGACGATGCCGGTGATCGCACCGCTGGTGAGGCCGGTTTCGTGGACGAGTTCGCCCGGCGTCATCCGCCCGCGTTCGGCGAGCAGGCCGGCGCATTTGCGCTCGGCCGCGGTCATGCCGACCGCGCGCGCCACCGCCTCGTGAAAGCTCACCACCGCCGTCGCCAGCTCGCGGTGCAGGCGGTTCGATTCCGCCGCGCCGTCCGATGCCCGTTTCGTCATTGCATTTATCTCACAGCTAAGATACTTACAGATTACATACTTGGTTGGAGGATGTCCAATGGCCGCCGTGGCAGACCGCAAACGCAGCTTTTTTTCGGCGATAGCGCCCGCCTTGCTGGTGATGGTGCTGGCGCCCTGCTTCACCGAATTGCTGCTCGGCGGCACGCGGCTGTCGGCGATCATCGGCTTTCCGCCGATCCTGTTCATGGAGACGATCGTGTGGGGCGGCAGCGCGCTGATGCTGCGCGCGCTGGCGCGCAAGCTCGGCCTCGGCTGGGGCAGCCTGCTGCTGTTCGGGCTGATCATCGCGGTGGCCGAGGAATTCGTGATCCAGCAGACCAGCTTCGCGCCGCTGGTGATCAAGCTGAAGGGCGTCGAATGGGCGCGCGCGGGCGGGATCAACTATGTCTATGCGTTGTGGGCGCTGGCCTATGAGGCGGTGTGGGTGGTGCTGATGCCGACTTTGGTCGCGGAGATGGTGTTCCCCGACCGCAAGACCGAGACCTGGCTGAGCAAGACCGGGCTGGCGATCGTCGGCATCCTGTTCCCGATCGGATCGATGATGGCCTGGTTCGGCTGGACGCATATTGCACGGGTGCAGACGTTCCATTTGCCGATCTACAATCCTTCGCCGGCGGAATTCGCGGGCGCGCTGGCGGTGATCGCGGCCCTGTTCGTATGGGCGATCAAATTCCCGCCGCGCTTCCTCGGCTCGGCCGCCCTACCCGGACCGGTCGTGCTCGGCCTGGGCGGCGCGGTCTGGTCGACGCTCTGGTTCGGAATGGTGGTGCTGGCCTTCGGTCTCCACCCCGAGCTGAATGCGCCGGCGGTGTTCGCCGCCGGGCTGGTGCTGATGGCAGCCATCCTGCTCGCGCTGCCGCGGTGGGGCGCCAATCCCGGTTGGACCGAGCGGCACAGCTTCGGCCTGTTCTTCGGCACGCTGACCGGCGCGATGCTGGCGACCTCGGTCGGTTTTCAGGGCGCGGCGTTGGAGGACATCGTCTTCAAGGCCGCGACCAACCTGATCGCGCTCGTCCTGATGATCCTGCTCGGCCGCAAAGTGAGCCAAGCCTCGGCAAAATAAGTGCATTTTGGCGACAATTTCGGCGGCCCGACGGAGCTCAGGATAGGCAGCCGGCGGTTATCGGATTAGGGTTGCGCCGTGGGACTATGGGGCAACCGATACGATGCGGGATGACGATGACCGTTTCAACGGTCCTCTGCCCCGTGCCATGGCGCGGCTTGCCCGGCTGTCGACAATAGTCGCGTCACTGGGCGGGCTTGCCTGCCTGGCGCTGGTCGTCCTGCTGGACGGCGCCGCGCGCCACGCCGACCTGCGCCTTGTCCCGCTCTATGTGCCCGTGCTCTGCATCACCTGCTGGGGGCTCGGCCGCTGGTGGGCGATCCTGTTCGCGATCGTCGCCGCCTTCGTCGCGTTGTTGCCGGACGTTCTGGTCTCTTCCAGCCCATTGAGCGTGGCGACCGCGACCAATGCGCTGGTCCGCACGGCGACCTACATCTTCCTCGCCCTGATCATCACCGCCTATCGCCGCGCTTATGACGCCGCGGATCACCGGGCGATGTATGACGGGCTGACGGGCGTCCTGAACAAGGTGCCGTTCGAGGCCGCCGCCGCGCGGCATCTCGCGGCCGCCCGGCGCGCGCGGCAGAGCCTGCTGGTCGCCTGTGTCGACCTGGACGGGTTCAAGGAAATCAACGCGATTCATGGCCATTCGGCGGGGGACGGTGCGCTGCGCAGCTTCGCCCGCGAAGCCATGAGCGCGATCCGGGGATCGGATCTGGTCGGCCGTCTGGGCGGCGACGAATTCGGGTTCCTGCTGAGTGCATCGCCTGGACATGGTTCCGAAGCGCTCGTCCATGGGCTGCATGAGCGCCTGACGACGATGCTCGCCAAGACCGGCCTTCCCTTGTCCTGCAGCATGGGCGCGCTGATCGTCTCCCCGCGGGCGACGCTGAGCGAGGCGGAGTTGTTAAATCGAGCCGATCGCCTGATGCGAAAGGCAAAGGCCGATGGAAATGGCCGCGTGCTGACCGAACCGGTCGAGGGTCCGCGCGGCTGACCTTTGGATAGAGCCTGATTCACATCATCAGCGGTAGCGTGCAACGCTTCCACCGATAACGATCAGGCTCTAGGCCAAACGCAGCGCGACCTCGTTCATGAAGCGCACGTCGTCGCCGGCGGCCAGCAAGGGCGCTTCGGCGGCGACCGCGCCGAGCATATCGACGAGATCGTCCATCTCGGCCTTGGCGTAATTGCCGAGCACATAATCGTGGACCCGATCCTTGTGGCCGGGATGACCGATGCCGATGCGGACGCGGCGATAATCCTGACCAAGATGCGCGTCGATCGAGCGCAGGCCGTTATGGCCGGCCGCGCCGCCGCCGGTCTTCACCTTGATGCGGAAAGGATCGAGATCGAGCTCGTCATGGAAGACGGTGATCGCGTCGAGATCGAGCTTGTAGAAGCGCAAGGCCTCACCGACCGCGCGGCCGCTTTCGTTCATGTAGGTGGCGGGTTTGAGCAGCAATATCCGCTCGGTGCCGATGCGGCCGGCGGACGCCCAGCCCTGGAAAGCCTTCTTCCACGGATCGAAGCCATGGACTTCGGCGATCGCGTCCACGGCCATGAAGCCGACATTATGCCGGTTGAGCGCGTATCCCGCGCCCGGATTGCCGAGGCCGATCCAGAGTTGCATCGAAGGTAAGGCCCTCCCCTTCGGGGTGAAGAGGAGGGCCATAAGCCGTTACGCTTCGGGCGTCTCGCCCTCGGTTTCGGGGGCGGCTTCGCCCTCGCCGTCGCTCGACTTGAGCGCCGACGGCGCGACGATCGTCGCGATGGTGAAATCGCGATCGTCGATCGCCGACTTCGAGCCCTGCGGCAACGTCACGTTGCTGATGTGGATCGAGGCGCCGACGTCGAGACCGTCGAGCGAAATGTCGATGTGATCGGGGATTTCCGCCGCATCGCAGATCAGTTCCAGCTCGTGGCGCACGATGTTGAGCACGCCGCCGCGCTTGATGCCGGGCGCCTTCTCTTCATCGATGAACACGACCGGCACGTTGACGTGGACGGTGGTGTGCTCGCTGATGCGCAGGAAATCGACATGCAGCGGACGATCGGTGACCGGGTGAAACTGGACGTCCTTGGGCAGGGTACGGACCAATTCGCCGACGCCGTCGATCATCACGACGGTGTTCATGAAGTGGCCGTTGGCCATTGCCTTGACCAGCGCCTTCTCTTCGAGATGGATCGCCAGGGCTTCCTGCTTGTTGCCGTAAACCACGGCGGGGACGCGGCCTTCGCGACGCATGGCACGGGAGGCTCCCTTGCCTGCCCGTTCGCGCGTCTCAGCCGACAAGGTGAGCAAATCGCTCATATCATGTCTCCAGTTCGCTAGTTGATGGACCCGCCGCCTCCAGGGATGTCCGGCGGGAAGCGGCGGCCTGTAGCGGAAGAGGGGGAAAGGCGCAACCTGAGTCCCCTTCTTCTCCCCTCCCGCCAGCGGGAGGGGTCGGGAGAGGGGCAGGTCGGATTGGCTGGCCCGCGATTGGAACCGCGACTCCCCTCCCCTAACCCCTCCCGCAAGCGGGAGGGGAATCATTGTACCCGAACGGCCTTCAAACCCTTGACGGCGAGCATCTTTTGGACCGAATCCACGCCAACCAGGTGCCCCGCGCCGACCGCGACGAAGACGGTGCCGGGCTTTTTCATCCGGTCGGCCAACTCCTCGGCCCAATTGTGATCGCGCTGGCGGATCAGCAAGTCGCGCAAAGCGGGCGTGAATTCGGGATCGTCGGCGAAGGTCTTCTCGATCGCGGCGGGATCGCCCTTGCTCCAGGCGTCGAGCATCGCGTGGAAATCGGCGCGCGCCTTGGCGGGATCGTCGAGCGTCGAGACGAGGAAGGCGCGCTGGGCGCTTTCGGGCAATTGGTTGAAGAAGCCGAGCTGCGCTTCGGCGGTTTCGAGCCCGTCAACGTCCTTGCCGGAGGCGCGGAACAAGGCGGTCAGTTGCGGTTCGACGCCGGGGCTCAAAGCCGCGTCGACCCCGATCTGACGGAGCGCCGCACCGGTCAGCATGATCGCTGCCGCCCAGCTTTTCATCCCGTCGAGGAAGGCGGGCGGAAAGCCGCTCGCCTTGACCAGGGCGGCGAGTTGCGCGCGCTTTTCGGGCGGCACGCGTTCGGACAAAGGCGGCAGTCCGGTCGCGGCGCCCAGCGTCATCAGGATCGTCGCGACCTTGCCCGGATCCTGATCGAGCACGACCTCCAGCGTCAGCGACTGCGAGCCGTCGATCGCGCGCTTGATGCCGGGATCCATCCAGTTGGTGCCGGCGGGCAGGATATGGATCGTGCCGAACAGCCAGATGGTGGTGTCGGCATCCGCCAGCTTCCAGAGCGCGGGGTGAGCCTGCGGCAATGGTGCGGGCGCGGCGCCCAGGAGGAAAAGCGGGGCGAGGAAGCGAAGACGGAGCATCGGCTCCCTATCCCCTCGCCTTGACCCTCGCGCAAGGCTCCGCCAAACGCCGCTGGTCCCATTTCAACGTGATTTTCGGAGTTTTCCTTGGCCGACGCCAAGCCGCTCAGCTTTCAAAGCCTTATCCTGACGCTCCACGATTATTGGAGCGCGCAGGGCTGCGTCATCCTGCAGCCCTATGACATGGAGATGGGCGCGGGCACGTTTCACCCGGCGACCACGCTGCGCGCGCTCGGGCCCAATCCGTGGAAAGCCGCTTATGTGCAGCCGTCGCGCCGGCCGACCGACGGGCGCTATGGCGAGAACCCCAATCGGCTCGGCCATTATTACCAATATCAGGTGATATTGAAGCCGAGCCCGCCCAATTTGCAGGAATTGTATCTCGGTTCGCTGGCGCGGATCGGGATCGACACGAAGAACCACGATATCCGCTTCGTCGAGGACGATTGGGAGAGCCCGACCTTGGGCGCATGGGGGCTGGGCTGGGAAGTCTGGTGCGACGGGATGGAGGTGACGCAGTTCACTTACTTCCAGCAGGTCGGCGGGTTCGATTGCAAGCCGGTCGCGGGCGAGCTGACCTACGGGCTGGAGCGGCTGGCGATGTATATCCAGGGCGTCGACCGCGTGTACGACCTCGCCTTCAACGACGAGGGCGTGACGTACGGCGACGTCTTCCTTGAGAATGAGAAGCAGTTCAGCGCCTATAATTTCGAGGCGGCGAACACCGAGACATTGTTCAAGCAATTCACGCAGGCGGCGGACGAGTGCAAGGCGCTGCTGGAGCGCGACAAGCCGCTGCCGCTGCCGGCCTATGACCAGGCGATCAAGGCGAGCCATATCTTCAATACGCTGCAGGCGCGCGGGGTGATTTCGGTCGCCGAGCGCCAGGCCTATATCGGCCGTGTGCGCGAGCTGACCAAGGGCGCGTGCGAAGCCTGGATGGCGCATAACGGGTGGGACGCCTGATGGCTGACTTCCTGCTCGAATTGCTCTCCGAGGAAATCCCCGCGCGGATGCAGGAGAAGGCGTCGGCCGATCTCCAGCGCCTGTTCGAGGCGGATATCGCCAAGGCCGGCCTGGCCGCGAGCGCGATCGAGACCTATGCGACGCCGCGCCGGCTGGCGCTGATCGCGCGCGGCCTGCCCGCCGCGACCGAGGCGGTGTCGGAAGAGACGAAGGGCCCCAAGTCCTCCGCGCCACCGCAGGCGCTGGAAGGCTTCCTGCGCAAGACCGGGCTGACGCGCGAGCAATTGATCGAGCGCGACGGCATATTGTTCGCGATCGTCGAGAAACCCGGCCGCGCCACCGCCGAGGTGCTTGCCGAGGCGATTCCGGCGATCGTGCGCGCCTTCCCGTGGCCGAAGTCGATGCGCTGGGGCACGGCCTCCGCCTCGACCGCGAGCCTGCGCTGGGTACGGCCGCTGCAGGGCATCATCGCCTTGCTCGGCGAGGATGTGGTGCCGTTCGAGATCGACGGCATCCAGAGCGGCGCGGCGACCTATGGCCACCGCTTCCATCATCCCGGCAAGATCACGATCGGATCGGCGGGCGACTATGCCGAGAAGCTGCGCGCCTGCCACGTCATCCTCGACCCCGCCGAGCGGCGCGGCATCATCGAAGGCGGCGCACGCGCGCTGGCCGAGGCGCGCGGGCTGCATGTCATTCCCGACGATGGCTTGGTGGCGGAGAATGCCGGGCTGACCGAATGGCCGGTGCCGTTGCTCGGCGACTTCGACCCGGCCTTCCTGGAGGTGCCGCGCGAGGTGATCCAGCTCACCATGCGCACCAACCAGAAATATTTCGCGTGCGTGGACAAGGCGGGCAAGCTGGCGCCGAACTTCATCTGCACCGCCAATATCGTGGCGGAAGATGGGGGCGTCGCGATCGTCAACGGCAACCGCAAGGTGCTGGCGGCGCGGCTGTCGGATGCGAAATTCTTCTGGGAGCAGGACCTCAAGGTGCCGCTCGCGGAGCAGGCGAAGAAGCTCGATCAGATCCGTTTTCACGAACAGCTTGGCACGGTTGCCGACAAGGTCGAGCGGGTAGCAAGACTGGCACGCTGGCTTGTCGAGCAGGGCGTTATCAAGGGAGCAAACCCCGAACATGCCGAGCAGGCCGCCCGGCTCGCCAAGGCCGATCTGGTCACGGGAATGGTCGGCGAGTTCCCCGAATTGCAAGGCGTTATGGGTGGCTATTACGCGCACGCCGAAGGGCTGCCGCACGAAGTCGCTGGTGCGATCCGCGACCATTATAAGCCGGTTGGGCAGAGCGACGAGGTGCCATCCGCACCTGTCACAGTGGCTGTAAGCTTGGCGGACAAGCTCGATACAATTGCGAAGTTCTTTTTTGAGGGAATGGAACCTTCGGGTTCCAAGGATCCGTTTGCTCTTCGCCGGTCGGCACTTGGCGTCATAGGCCTGCTCCAGACCAACGACCTGCACCTCGGTTTAAGGGACGCCCTTTCTTGGGCAATCGTCCATGGCATTGGCAGAGCCCTGGGTGATCAGAGCTCAAAGCTTATTAAGCAAATTCGAGAGGCCCAAAAAGCTGCAGGCTTCCCTTTGTCTGACGACGAAGCGGACGCGATTTGGGAACAGCTTGAGAAGCGAAACGTGTCTGACGAAGCGCTCGATGCGCTGTTCAAAGATAGGGTTTATCCTACCCGGGATCGTTTGCTCGATTTCTTCGCTGACCGTCTCAAGGCTCAGCAGCGCGAAGCCGGTGTTCGCCATGACCTGATTGATGCAGTGTTTGCGCTGGGCGGAGAAGATGATCTCGTGCGGTTGCTCGCGCGGGTGAAAGCATTGCAGGCGTTCATCTCTACCGAAGACGGCACAAACCTGCTCGCTGGCTATAAGCGCGCCGCAAACATTCTCCGCAAAGAAGAGTGGCGCGCCTCGAGCGAATCTCTTCTGCCGTCCTACACCCCCGAACCCGCTGAAGATGCCTTGATCGCAGCGCTTGCTACCGCCGGAGCCGCCGCCGATTTCGCGGTTAAGGACGAAAATTTCGAGGGCGCAATGGCAGCTCTCGCTACCCTACGAGGTCCAATCGATGCTTTCTTCGATACCGTTACCGTCAACGATGTCGACAGGGACAAGCGCGAAGTACGCCTAGGGTTGCTGGCTCTTATCCGCGACGCGGTGCATCGCGTTGCCGACTTCTCCAAGATCGAAGGGTAGCGCTAACGCTGCACCTGCGAACAGATTAGCGCAATTTGCTTTCGTTTTGCCCGGCTTGATTGGAGTTATTTGACGGCCTAGCGCTTTTGCACCGCAACAGGCGGGTGGCGAAGGAGCGTATCGGAGATGGCGAGTGTGCCGGTGAGCGTCGAGCAGGAACGCTATGTCTATCGCTTCGGGGGCGGGGTCTCCGACGGCGGCAACGGCGACAAGAATCTGCTCGGCGGCAAGGGCGCCAATCTCGACGGCATGGCGGGCATCGGCCTGCCCGTCCCGCCCGGCTTCACGATCTCGACCCCGGTGTGCGCGCTTTATTATGATCAGGGCGGCGCCTTCCCTGACAGTCTGCGCGACGAGGTCGTCAGCGGCATCGCCCATATCGAAAAGGTGACCGGCAAGAGCTTTGGCGACAACGCCGACCCCCTGCTCGTCTCGGTCCGCTCGGGCGCGCGCGCGTCGATGCCGGGGATGATGGATACGGTGCTCAACCTCGGCCTCAACGATCAGACCGTGCAGGGCCTGGCCGCCACGTCGGGCGACGACCGGTTCGCGTGGGACAGCTATCGCCGCTTCATCCAGATGTATGCCGACGTCGTGCTGGAGCTCGACCATGGCGCGTTCGAGGAAGCGCTGGAGATCGCCAAGGAGGATCGCGGCGTCAGCCTCGACACCGAATTGACCGCGGACGATCTGCGCGCGCTGGTGAAGAGCTACAAGGGCCTGGTCGAGGAGCAGTGGCACAAGCCGTTCCCGCAGGACGTGCACGACCAATTGTGGGGCGCGATCGGCGCGGTGTTCGGATCGTGGCAGTCGGACCGCGCCAAGGTCTATCGCCGGCTGAACGATATTCCGGGCAGCTGGGGCACGGCGGTCAACGTCCAGGCGATGGTGTTCGGCAATATGGGCGAGACGTCGGCGACCGGCGTCGCCTTCACGCGCGATCCGTCGACCGGCGAGCGCGCTTATTATGGCGAGTTCCTGATCAACGCGCAGGGCGAGGACGTCGTCGCCGGCATCCGCACGCCGCAATATCTGACCAGGGCCGCGCGCGAGCGGGCCGGCGCGAAGGCGCTGTCGATGGAAGAGGCGCTGCCGGAGACCTACACTGAGCTGGCGCGCGTGTTCGACCTGTTGGAAACGCATTATCGCGACATGCAGGACATCGAATTCACGGTGCAGCAGGGCAAGCTGTGGATGCTGCAGACGCGGTCGGGCAAGCGCACCGCCAAGGCCGCGCTCAAGATGGCGGTCGACATGGCCAATGAGGGGCTGATCACGCAGGACGAGGCGATCGGCCGGGTCGATCCCTCGGCGCTCGACCAGTTGCTTCACCCGACGCTCGATCCCAAGGCGCATCGCGACGTGATCGCGAAGGGGCTGCCCGCCTCCCCCGGTGCGGCATCAGGCCAGGTCGTGTTCGACGCCGACACCGCCGAGAAGCGCGCGGCGGTGGGCGATTCGGTGATCCTGGTGCGGGTCGAAACCTCGCCCGAGGACATTCACGGCATGCATGCCGCCAAGGGCATATTGACCGCACGCGGCGGCATGACCAGCCACGCCGCCGTGGTGGCGCGCGGCATGGGACGGCCGTGCGTGTCCGGCGTCGGCAGCCTCGCGATCGACGCCAAGGCCAAGCTGTTCCGCGTCGGCGGCAAGGAAGTGCGCGAGGGCGATATCGTCACGATCGACGGCGCCACCGGCGAGGTGATGCTGGGCCTCGTCGCGACCGTGCAGCCGGAGCTGGCGGGCGATTTCGGCGTGCTGATGGTGTGGGCGGACGATGTGCGCCGGCTGAAGGTGCGCACCAATGCCGAGACACCCAACGACTGCCGCACCGCGCGCCAGTTCGGGGCGGACGGCATCGGGCTGTGCCGAACCGAGCATATGTTCTTCGACGCGAGCCGGATATCGGCGGTGCGCCAGATGATCCTGGCCGAGGACGAGAAAGGCCGCCGGCGCGCGCTCGAGAAATTGCTGCCCGAGCAGCGCAGCGACTTCGCCGAGATTTTCGAGATCATGGCCGGGCTGCCGGTGACGATCCGCCTGCTCGATCCGCCGCTCCACGAATTCCTGCCGCACGAGGAAGAGGAATATGCGGAGGTGGCGTCCGCCTCGGGCGTGTCGGTCGAGCAGTTGAAGCGCCGTGCGGCCGAACTGCACGAATTCAACCCGATGCTGGGCCATCGCGGCTGCCGGCTGGGGATCACCTATCCCGAGATCTACGAGATGCAGGCGCGCGCGATCTTTGAGGCGGCGTGCGACGTGGCGCGCAAGACCGGCGAGGCGCCGATCCCCGAGGTGATGGTGCCTTTGGTCGCGACCCGGCGCGAGCTGGAGATCATCAAGCTGCTGGTCGACAAGACCGCCAAGGATGTTTTCGCCGAGAAGGACCAGGTGCTGGAATATCTGGTCGGCACGATGATCGAGCTGCCGCGCGCGGCGTTGCGGGCGGGCGAGATCGCCGAGGTCGGCGAATTCTTCTCGTTCGGCACCAACGACCTGACGCAGACCGCCTTGGGCGTCAGCCGCGACGATGCGGCGCGCTTCCTCGGCACCTATGTCGAGCTGGGCATCTACGCGAAGGACCCGTTCGTCAGCCTCGATATCGAGGGCGTGGGCGAGCTGATTCAGATCGCGGCGGAGCGCGGCCGGGCGACTCGACCCGATATAAAACTGGGCATTTGCGGTGAACATGGCGGCGATCCGGCCTCGATCGCCTTCTGCGAAAGCGCGGGACTCGATTATGTCTCCGCTTCGCCTTATCGTGTACCGATCGCGCGCCTGGCAGCAGCCCAGGCGGCACTGAAACGCTAGAGCCTGATCGTCACCGACGGTGGCGTGAATCAGGCTCTCAAGTTGGACAATCAATCCCGCCCGGGGCGCTATCGGGCGGGACTAAGGCGGTCACTAAGCCTCCCGCCAGAAATGCCCCCTTCCGCCCCTACGGAAGGGGGCTTTTTCGTGGGGCCCGTCATCCCCGCGAAAGCGGGATCCCGCTTTCTAGCGCGGTCAAGGCAGCGTCATTCCCGCGTTCGCGGGAACGACGGAAAGAACCTTAGCTGAAGCTGGCGCTGTGCTCGTCGATCTTGCCGGCTTCGAGCAGGGCGGCCTGATCGCGCCATTGTTCCTGCTCGATATAACCGTCGTCGGCGCCGAGGCGCTGTTCGAGCGCGGCTTCGTCCTCGGGAGTCATGCCGGTGATGTCCGAATAACGGTAGATACCCTCTTCGTTGAGCCGCCGCTGTCCGGCGGCACCGATGCCGCGGATGCGCGACAGATCGTCGCGGGTGAGGTCGAGCGTGTCGGAGGTCACCACCGGTGCGGGCGTCACGACCTCTACGGGCCGGCCTCCTTCCAGTTCGGCGACGCGGGCGCGGGCGGCGTCAAGTTCGGCCTGCTCGTCGGCGCGGGCGTCGCGTTCGGCCTCGTAGGCGCGCTTCCATTTCTTGCCGCCCGAGCGGGATACCAGCCCCAAAAGCCATCCCAGCACGAGCACGAGAAAAAGGACGGCCCACTGGTTGGTGGTGAATTCGGGCATGTTCACACTCTCCCTGCTCGTTTGGCGAAGGATTGCGCGTAGGAGCGCCCGCGGTCAACATTGATTGGGGAAGCCGGTTCCGGCCCGCTCCCCCGCCCAACCTCCCGATCCAGCATGATCATGTCGGGAGGTTGGGCGGGGGAGCGGAACCGCTCAAACAAATATGTTACGTCTTGAGCATGTTGTCGCTGATCGAGCAGGCCGCGGGCCCCAGGATCACGATGAACAGCACCGGCAGAATGAACAGGATCAGCGGCACGGTCATGATCGCGGGCAGGCGCGCGGCCTTTTCCTCGGCGCGCATCATGCGGTCGTGGCGGAATTCGGCCGAGAGCACACGCAGCGCGGAAGCGAGTGGCGTGCCGTATTTCTCCGTCTGGACCATGGTGGTGACGACGCCGCGAATGGAATCCAGGTTCACGCGCTGGGCGAGGTTATCGAATGCCTGGCGGCGATCGGTGAGGAAGCTGAGCTCGATCGCGGTGAGCGCCATTTCGTCGCCCATTTCGGGATAGCCCTTGCCCAATTCCTTCGCCACGCGGTGGAAGGCGGCGTCGACCGTCAGGCCGGCCTCGGCACAGATGACGAGCAGATCAAGCGCATCGGGCAGGCCCTTGCGGATCGCGGCGGTGCGCTTGGTGATCTTGTTCTTCACGACCAGATCGGGCGCCTTGTAGCTCAGGATCAGCGCGCCCGCGACGAGCATATAATGCTTGAAACCGCCCCAGCTCGGGAACCAGTTGAGCACGTAGACGCCGAAGATGAAGGTGCCGCCGATCACGATCGGCAGCACCATCCGCGCGAAGATGACGGCGATGGCGGCGTCCTTGGAGCGGATGCCGGCCTGCATCAATTTGACCTGCGTTTCCTTGAGCTGCTTGTCCTGCAGCACCTTGAGCCCACCGAGCAGCGAGCGCATCTGCTCGGTCGCCTTGCTGCTCTGGTTGAGGCGCGAACGCTTGCGGGTCGATGCGGTAATGCCCGCCTTCAGCTGTTCGCGCCGCTGGTTGAGCGCCTTGACGCGCTTCGTCATCGGATCGCGCACGGTCGAGCCGGCGTAGATCGCGACGATCAATGCGGCCACGGCCAGCGCCGCCATGAAGGTGGCGATGGTGACGGCATCGAGGCCGAATGGGATGTGGGTCGGCATCATCGCATCAGATCTCGAAATTGATCATCTTGGCCATGATGAACACGCCGATGCCCATCCACACGCCGCCACCGCAGGCCGCCATGATCAGCCGGTGATCGGTGAAGAAGGTGCCCATATAATCCGGGTTGATCCACCAGATCAGGCCGAAGACGATGAAGGGCAGCGAGCCGATGATGTAGGCCGACGCCTTCGATTCCGACGACATCGCGTTGATCTTGAGCTTCATCTGCAGGCGCTTGCGCAGCACGTCGGCAAGGTTGCCGAGCGTTTCCGCGAGATTGCCGCCGGTTTCGCGCTGGATCGCGAGCGTGATGCAGAAGAACTGGAATTCAGGCGTGTTGAGCTTGTCCGCGGTTTCCTGCAGCGCCTGTTCCATCGTGCGGCCGATGCGCATGCGATCGGCGACGCTGCGGAATTCGCTGCCGACCGGATCGGGCACTTCGCTGCCGACCACGGACAAGGTCTCGGAAATGGGCAGGCCCGAGCGCAGACCGCGCACGAGCAGTTCGATCGCGTCGGGGAAGCGCGCGAGAAACTTCTTCATGCGGCGCTTGATCATCTTGCCGACGAGCATGTGCGGCAGGCCGACGCCGATCAGGATGCCGAGGAACAGGGCCAGGAAGAAGGGCACGCCCCGGAAGGTCATCAGCAGGAAGGCGACGGCGGAAAAGCCCGCGCAAAAGACAGCGTAGCGCCCCAGCGTCCAGCTCTTGCCGGTCGCTTCGAGACGACGGCGCAGCAATTCGGGATTTGGCAGAAAGCGAAGAAAGACATCGTCGAGCGCGGTAGACCGTGCGGCCGCGATCCGGCGCAGCTGGGTCTCGACCGTGTTGCCGGTGCCGGTATGGCGGGCCTTGACCGTGTCCAGCCGGCGCTTGCGCGTGCGCCCGCCCGGCGGGCCGACGAGGGCAAGCCCGCCCAGCACCAGCAGGCCGCCGAAAAGCAGGAGAAGGATCGTCAGCACGTCAGTCGGCAGGCGCGGTGGACTTGCGCGGCAACAGGCTGCGCACGTCGGCGATGCGGCCGAGCAGCGACTTGCTCTTCTTGAGCACGCCTTCCTCGCCCATCACCTGCTCGACCAGTTCGGTCATCGCCAGGCCGATCTTGCTGCCCTTGGCGACCTCGGCCAACGGCTTGCCGACCTTGGCGGACTGCGATGCGAGCTTGGCGTCATAGGGAATGACGACATCGATCTTGTGTTCGACCGACGATTCGAATTCGCGGCGGACGACCTCTTCCTGGCCGAGGACCGGCACCTTGTTGGCGACCAGCAGCACCCGCGTGGCGGGCGCATTGGCCTTGAGCCAGGACAGGATCCGGATCGTGTCGCGGGTCGCGGCGAGCGTGAGCTCGGTCACGACGACGGCGGTCGCCACGTCGCCGAGCAAAGCGGGATGCTGGACCAGCATATGGCGCGGCAGATCAACCACCGAACAGGCGACCGCGGCGCGCAATTCGTCCTGAAGCTGGAGGAAAGCGGTGCCGTCGCCGGTGAGCGGCTGGCTGATCGGCGCTTCGGCCGACAGCACGCCGAGCATGTCGTTAGGACGGACGAGCGCGCGTTCGATGAACAGACCGTCGATACGGCTTGGATTCTCGATCGCGTCGGTCAGACCGCGGCCGGGCTCGAGGTCGAGCGCGAGCGCGGCGGTGCCGAAATGCACGTCGAGATCGAGCAAAGCGGTCGACTTGTCGCGCTCGCTCATCAGCCAGGCGAGCGAGACCGCGAGCGTGGAACAGCCCGAGCCGCCGCGCACGCCGATCACCGCCGTCATCAGATGCGGCGTCGCGGAAGCGGCCTCGGCCGCGCGCGCGCCGGCCTGGATCGTCTGCGCGCCGGCGATGCACTCGTGCAGCTGCTCCTGCGTGAAGGGCTTGAGCAGGTAATCGTGGATGCCGGACGCGAGCAGGTCGCGATAGAAGCGGACGTCGTTGATGCGCCCGCAGGCGATCACCATCGTGCCCGGCTCGCACACTTCGGCGAGGCCATTGATATCTTCGAGCGGGTCGCTCGAGTCGCCGAGATCGACGAGCAGGATGCTCGGGCTCTGCGAGACGGCGAGGCTCTGCACCGCATAATTCACGCCGCCATTATGGATGCGTTCAAGCGGCCATCCGAAAGACAAAGCGGTCGCGCGGACCACGTCCTCCGAATCCAGATCGCTCATGAAAGCGCTGAACGGATCGCGCGTCCCGGTGCGGGGATGGAAGGGCGCGTTCACTGGCCGCCTCCCGACTTGGAGCTTTCCTTGACGGTGGTGGTCCAGAGCTTCGAAGTCGGCTCCGCCTCGCGCCACGCCTTGATCGCGCGGACCAGGCTGGCGGTATCGGTGGTGGCATCGGACTTGCCGTGCAGCAGATCGGCCGGATCGGCGATCATCGCCGCCAGGTTCGAATTGATCGCGCAGCCGTAATTGCTGTCGGTCATCGCGGCCGAGTCGACCCCGCCCGACGACCAATTGGGGCAGTTGGGGACCACCGCCTGGCTGCCGCTGACGACCGGCTGATTGACCGAATCGAGGCTGAAATTGCGCTTGGCCTCAATCGGGCCGGCGGCGAGCAGCACGCCCAGGATGAGCGCGCCTTTTTGAACAAGACGCATCGTCTTCATCTCACTTCCCTCCCGCGGGAGCAGGGGTGGCCGGGGTAGCAGGAGCCGCGGCGACACCGCCGACGCCGGTCGGGCCCGGCCGGCGTGCACCGGAGTCACCCTTGAAGGTCGAACCGAGCAGCCAGCGCTCGGCATCGCCCGGCGCCTTGTAGCCGTCGGTCGGCAGCTTGATCTGCGACGCGTCGACGGGCCGGACCAGGTATGGCGTAACCACGATGATCAGCTCGGTCTGCTGGCGGCGGAAGCTGTTCGAGCGGAACAGGGCGCCGATGATCGGCAGCGCGCCGACGCCCGGCACCTTGTCGGTCGAATTGGCGGTATTGTTGTTGAGCAGGCCCCCGATCATGAACGACTGGCCCGAGCCGAGCTCAACCGTCGTTTCCGCACGGCGGGTGACGATGCCGGGAATGGTGAAGCCGCCCAACGTCACGGTACCCGCGCTCGACAGCTGCGACACTTCGGGGCGGACGCGGAGCGAAATGCGCCCGTCGCTTAGCACGGTCGGCGTGAAGGCGAGGCTGACGCCATATTGCTTATATTCGACCGACACCTGGCCAAGGCCCTGTGCGATCGGGATCGGGATTTCGCCGCCGGCGAGGAAGCTGGCGGTCTCGCCCGACAAGGCGGTCAGATTGGGTTCGGCGAGCGTGGTGACCAGACCATCCGTCTCCGCCGCGTCGATCGCGGAGAGAATGTCGAGCCCGAGCAGATGGCCCGCGAGCGCGATGCTGGTCTTGCCCGCGCCCTGGCCGAGCTTGCTCAAGTCGTAGGCCGTGCCCGGATGAAGCACGTCGACGAACTGCCCCGTCGCCGGATTGAAGGGAACGCCGATCGGGCCATATTGGGTCGGCACCTGAACGATCGGCAGCTTGGAAATGTCGGTATTGCCGATCGAGCCGAAATCGCGGCCCTGGGCGATGCCGAACTTGAAGCCGCCAGTCTGATCGCGGGTCAGCAGATTGACGCCGAGAGTCTTGATCAGATCGCGGCTGACTTCGGCGATCTTGACCTGCAGATTGACCTGCAGCGGGGTCGCGGTCCGGAGCCGGTTGAGCACCTGAACGCCGCCGGCGAACGCCGTGGTCAGGCGTTCGGCCTCTTCGATATCCCGGGGCGTCGCGACGGTGCCGGTCAGCAACACCATGCCGCTCACCGGGGTGGCGGTGATATCGGCGTCGGGCATCGCGAGCCTGAGCATTCCGCCGACGGCGGTCAGATTGTTGCCGACGCGCACGTCGGTCGACCAGATCACAGTGCCCGATTTGTCGGTGGCATAGATGCTGGTCGTGCCCGGGGTCTTGGCGAACAGATAGAGCGCGGACGGACCCTTGACCTGGACGTCGGCGATCTTGTCGTCGGCGACGAACATGCCCGTCATCGCCCGCGGAAGGCGGATCAGCTGGCCGGAGCCGACCGACATGTTGATCACGCGTGCCGGCGCTTCGGCGACAGTGCTGGACGAAGTCATGCCCTCGGCGGCGCGAGCCGCGCCGGGCGCGAGCAGGCCGGCGGTAGCGATCGCGGCCACGATCACGGGCGCGCAACTTTGGCGCAAAAAGGCTTTGATATGCATGGGATCAGTTCCCGCCCGGAGCGGCGGAGGCGCCAAGCGGCGTCACGGTCACGTTGTTGCCGCGTGCGACCACGATCATACCGCCCGGTGCGACCGCATGAACCACCGCCTTGGCGGTTTGTACCATCGCGTTGGCGGCCGTCTCCGGCGTCTGCTTCGGCGCGATATGGGAAGGCTGATAGCGCGATACGTCGCCGCCGGTGGTCGCGGTGGTGTTGGTATCGACCGGGCGCGACGCGATCTGGACCAGCATGTCCTTCTCGGTCTTGGTATCGGCCGGCGCGTTGACTTCGCCCGCGGCGATCTCGCGCTCGAGTTCCATGCGGTCGTCGGCGATCGAGCGCAGCGACAGCGAGAGTGTGCCGACCGCCTGCGCGACCGCGATCTTCTCGGCGATCTTGGGCGTCGCCTCGAGCGTGACGTTGGAGAAGGCCACGACCTGGGTCTTGCCGTCGGCGTCGGAGGTCTTGTCGGTCTTCTGGTCGGTGGCGAGGACGCGCAGATTGCGGATGATCGTCTCGCTCGCCTTGAGCGGCTGGTCGCCGCCACCCGCGACCGTCTGGGTCAGCAGGAGGTCAACGCGGTCGCCCGGGAAGACGAAGCCGGCGACACTCGCCTGGGTGGTGACCGAAATCGAAACGGCGCGCATGCCCGGCGCCAGCGCGGCGGCGAGGAAGCCGCGATCGCCCGGCTTGATCACCGCGCCCTGCGTGATCGGCTGGCCGGCGGTGACGGTGTAACGCACGACGGTGCCCTGCACCGCCGCCACGCCCGGCTGCTGGCCCTTGATGTAATAAGCGTTGTCGACCAGATCCTTGGGCCAGGTCTGATAACGGACCGCGTCGGGGCCGATGATCGTGCCCGGCGGCAGCGTCTTGGTCGCGACCAGGACCTGCGGACCGGTCGGTTCGGCCGGTGCGGCGGCGATCGCCTGTTGCGTGGTGCCGCCGATCATGGTGCGCGCCGTCACCGCGCAAATCGCGGCGAAGACGAGCGCACCCGCCATCAGCATGAGCTTCCGTACATCCATGGCGATCACTTACCCCTGGGTCCATTGGCTCACGTGGCCATGAACAACTATGCAACTGATTTGGTTAAGATATCGTTCGCCAGCACGAGCAGGCTCGCGCCGACGATGGCGACTCCGTAGGGAATTTCGGGCTTTCCCGGCGCCTTGCGGACGCGATGCGCGATGACCATGCCAAGCGTGAGCACGCCGCCGCCGATCGCCATCCATTCGAGCAAAATCAGCATCTTGGTGAGCGGCAGCCACAAGCCGAGCGCGGCCAGCAGCTTGACGTCGCCGCCGCCCATCATGCGCAGCGCGAAGAAGATCGCGAACACGACCAGCAAGGCCGCCGACAGGCCGAGCTGGAACAGGATGTCGGAACCGCCATATCCGATCGCAAACCACCACGGCACCGCGAGCAAGGCGATCGCGGCGTTGAGGCGATTGGAGATGATTCGCGCGCGGATGTCGGTCACCGCCGCGGTCACCAGCAGGGCCGCGAGCAGGCACAACATGCAGATTGCGTAAACAGACATGGCAGAGCCTCTAGACGGCTAGCCTTGCCAAACCGTAACCAAGACCAAGTGAGTCTTCCCACCGCAGATATCGCCATCGTCGGGGCCGGCATCGCCGGCGCGAGTCTGGCCGCCATGATCGGCGGACGGGGGCGCGTGCTGCTGATCGAGGCCGAATCGCAGCCCGGCTATCATTCGACCGGGCGATCGGCCGCTTTCTGGTCGGAAAGCTATGGCGGGCCGTTCGTGCAGCCGCTCACCACCGCGTCGCGGCCATGGCTGGAATCGCACGGCTTCCTCCACCCGCGCGGCTGTATCCACATCGCCGGAATCGAAGGCCGCCCGGCGCTCGACGATCTGGCGGCGGAAATGGCCGGCTGCGGCGTCGCGCATGAATGGCTCGACCGGGCCGCGCTGGAAGCGGCGATTCCCGGCCTCAAGCCCCATTTCATGGTCGGGCTGACCGAACCGACCTGCCAGGACATCGACGTCGGCGGGCTGCACGGCGACTTCCTGGGCCGCGCCCGGCGCGAAGGCGCAACCGTGCGCACCGATGCCGGGGTGACCGCGATCGCACGGGATGGCGATGGATGGCGGATATCCACGCGCGACGGCGAGATACGGGCCGCGATCCTGGTCAATGCCGCGGGCGCCTGGGCCAACCAGATCGCGGCGATGGCCGGCGCATCGTCTATCAATATCCAGCCCTATCGCCGCACGATCGCGCAGCTCACCACCGATCCGCCGATGGCGCCCGACATGCCTCTGATCATGGACGCGCTGGGCCGCTTCTATTTCAGGCCCGAGGCGGGCGGACGCCTGTGGCTGTCGCCGCATGACGAGACGCCGGTCGAGGCGCACGATGTCGCCCCCGAGGAACTCGACGTCGCGATTGCGATCGACCAGTTCGAACAGGCGGTCGACTGGCGGGTCGTGCGGCGCGAACGCGCCTGGGCGGGCCTGCGCAGTTTCGCGCCCGATCGGCTGCCGGTCTACGGCTTCGACTCATGGGCACCCGGCTTCTTCTGGTATGCGGGGCAAGGCGGCTTCGGCATCCAGACCGCGCCGGCGGCGGCGATGGTCGGGGCGGCGTTGCTGCTTGGCGAGCCCTTGCCGGACGCGGTCGCGGGGATCGATCCAGCGCGTTACGCCCCTTCCCGCTTCGACGTTTGAACGACCTGATTCACGCCATCGGCAGGCACGCGGTGCGCGCCTTCCAATGACGATCAGGTCTCAGCGCGTCGGGTAGCGTAGCCGCCCGAGGAAACGGGCGATGCTGAAGTGGCGGTCGGGGTCGGGCTTGATCCGCGCCTTGAACTTCTCGAACCTCATCACCTCGTCGATGCGGCGATCGAGGAAGGCACGAGTGTCGGCATAGTGCTCGCTCTCATCGTCGATGAACGACAGCAGGGTCGCGCCATAGACGCCGAGCAGGGTCATACGCTTGGTATAATGGGCGAAACCGGTCGAAGTATCGCCCGCCAGCCGCCACATCCGGTCCGCCGCGCGCCAGCCGAGCGCGGTTGCCATCGCCATATTATGCGGCATCGCCAGCACCGCGAGCGCGCGCCGCACCGCCTCGCGATAGGGCGCCATCGCAGCAATGCGCGCCAGCACCAGAGCGGTGATCCGGTCGCGGACGCGCATTTCCGCAAGCGTCTCGGGCGGAAGTGCCTCCGCCATTTGCAGGTCGATCGCGGCGAACCACGCGTCGACCATTTGCCCCGCCCCACCGGCGAAGGCGAGCCGGGCGCGGTCGGCGGGCACGCCGATCGTCTCGGCGGCGGCGGCGAGCGCCTTGTCGTTCCAGCCTTCGAATACGGCTTCCTGGGGCAGCCGCTCGACCAGCGCCGCGCGCAGTTCGTCGAGCGTCATGTCGAGCGGTTCGGTCATGCTTACGAGCTTAGGCTCATCTCTTCCGCGGGCAAAGGGCGCTTGCTGTCACGCACGAGCAGCACGGCGACGGCGATCGCAACCGCGCCGGCGAAGTCGAACGCGGTCAACCGCTCACCGTAAGCAACCCAGCCGATCGTCGCGGCCACGATCGGCTGGAGCAGCAGCATCAACCCCACCACCAAAGCCGGAACCCGGCTGACGGCATAGAGGATCAGCCCCTGGCCGATGATCTGGCTGCCGAGCGTCATCGCAATCAGCGGCCACCAGATCTGCGGCCAGATCGGATCGCCGAGCGCCAACGCGGCCGCGAGCAGCAGGGGGATGCCCGCGGCAACCGACCAGGTAAGCGTGGTCCACGGCCCGAGCGCCGAGCGGGCGCGATCGGCGGCGACGAGATAGCCGGTGTAGCAGACGCCGGCGAACAGGCAGAGGAAGTCGCCGGCGAGATTGCGCGCCGACAATTCATAGGACCGGCCGAGCAGCAGCACCGCGCCGAGCGTGGCGAGCGCGAGCGCGATCCCCTGCTTGCGGCTGGGCGAAGCGCGCGCGGCGATGAAGCCATACACGGGGAACAGGATCGCGGTGCAATTGCCGAGCAGGGTCGCGTTGGCGAGGCGGGTATGGAGGATGCCGGCATGCCAGGCGCCGAGATCGGCGCCGAAGAACAGGCCCGACAGCAAGGCTGCGCCGATCAACACCTTGCGATTGATCGGCCGGGGATCGCCGCGCTCGCTGCGCGCCATGACCAGCAGGATCGGCAGCGCGATCGTCAGTCGCCAGAAGCCCGAGCCGACCGGCCCGACATGGCCCTGAACGCGTGCGATCCGCACAAACCACGGCCCGAGCGCGAGCGCGATATTGGCGACGACCAGGGCCGGGATGGCGAGGCCGGTCGATTTCCGGACGTGCTGCATGCTGGCGGCTCTAGCGGAAAGCGCGGTCGGGTCGAGACCTGCGACGGACAAAAAAAAGGGCCGGCGAACCGGCCCTTAAGTCTTAGGAGAGGATGCCTGAAAGGCAGGGTTAAAGTGACTCTAATGGTGCAGTGCCGCAAGAGATATTTTGCAGTGCAAGGTGCAAAGAGTAATTTTAACGATGCAAATTATGCATCTCTGAACGTTCCCAACCCCTTATCGGTGCCGCACAGTCGGTCCCACAGGCGAAAATAGAGCCCATAATTGCACCGATACTGCTGGTGATGACGTTGGTGATGGGTCGCGGTGATCAGCCAGTTTCCGACTCGGCTGCGGACCAGCGCATCGGGGAAAAGCTCCCACCCCATATGGTTGGTGACGCCCATCACAGTCATGACCGACAGCACGAGGCCGAGCATCGCGACATGGATCGGGATCAGGAACACCAGCGCGGGAATCACGACCGCGCCGCTCAGCGCCTCCCACGGATGGAAGCTCATCGCCGCCCAGGCGGTCGGCGGGCGGCTGGCATGGTGGACGGCGTGCATCGTCCGGAACGCCCAGGGGCGGTGCATCAGCCGGTGCGTCCAGTAGAAATAGGCGTCGTGCACAAGCAGGAAAGCGAGCACCGACAGCGGCATCCACCACAGGGGGTAAGCGTGCGGATCGCTGTAGATCCGGGTCCAGCCGCGCGCCTGCCAACCCCACGCGACCAGCCCCGCCGGCACGCCGTAGATCGCGGCCGAGGCCAGGCTCCAGGCGATCTCGCGCCAGATCTGCCGGTTCAGGCCCGCATAGAGGCCTGGCCGCCGGACCCGAGTCGCCAGCGCGAAGCCGCCGCTCGCGGCGAGATAGCGCAGCGCCACGATCGCCGTCATCGCCACGGCCGCGAACAGAATGGAGGCGAGCATGGGACTGCTATAGGCCCGGGCCGTCTCCATGGGTAGAAGCGGCCGGATGGCGCAAACCCTCAAGACCGACCTGCTGATCGCGGGCGGCGGCCTCGCAGGCGGTCTGATCGCGTTGGCGCTGAGGGCAAGGCGGCCCGACGTGACACTGACGATCGTCGAAGCGGGCGAGGCGCTCGGCGGCAATCATATCTGGTCCTTCTTCGATTCCGATATCGCCGAGACCGAGCGCGGGCTGATCGCGCCGTTGATCTGCCATCATTGGGATGGGAATGAGGTTCGCTTCCCCGGCCATGCGCGCAGCCTGCATGGCGCCTATAATTCGATCGAGTCCGGGCGGTTCAACCAGGTGGTGCGCGCGGCGCTGCCGGCCGAGGCGATCGTCACCGGCCGGATCAAAGCCCTCGATGCGCAGAGCGCGACGCTGAGCGACGGCACGCGGATCGAGGCCGGCGGCGTGATCGATGCGCGCGGGGTCGGCGATTTCGCGATGCTCGAGCTCGGCTGGCAGAAATTCCTCGGCCAGTTGCTGCGGCTGGAAGCGCCGCACGGGCTGACGCGGCCGGTGATCATGGATGCGGCGGTCGATCAGGGCGACGGCTATCGCTTCGTCTATCTGCTGCCGTTCGGGCCGAATGCGGTGTTCGTCGAGGACACATATTACAGCACGACGTCCGATCTCGACGCGGACGAACTGCGCGACCGCATCGCGCGTTATGCCGCCGAACAAGGGTGGACGATCGCCACGATCGAACGCGAGGAGCAAGCGGCCCTGCCGATCGCGATGGGCGGCAATTTCGATGCCTTGTGGCCAGTGCGCGACCGCGTGCCGCGCGTGGGCATGGCCGCCGGTCTGTTCCAGCCGATGACCGGCTATTCCTTGCCCGACGCGGTCCGTACCGCCGCGCTGATCGCGGACCTGCCCGATCTGTCGTCGCGCGCGCTGCAGCATGCGCTGCGTCCCTATGCGCGCAAAGCGTGGGAGCAACGCGGCTTCTATCGCCTGCTCGCGCGGATGCTGTTCCGCGCCGCCGATCCGCCCGCGCGCTATCGGCTGCTCGAACGCTTCTATCGGCTCGACGAAGGCCTGATCGGCCGCTTCTATGCCGGACGATCCACCTGGACGGACAAGGCCCGCATCCTGATCGGCAAGCCTCCCGTGCCCTTGCGCCGCGCGCTCGGCGCGATCAGGGAGGATCGGTGAACATCCCAACGCGCAAGACGGCGGCGGTTATCGGCGCCGGCTTCGGCGGCCTCGCGCTCGCCATCCGCCTCCAGTCGACCGGCATCGCCACCACCTTGATCGAGGCGCGCGAGAAACCGGGCGGGCGCGCTTATGTGTGGGAACGCGACGGCTTCACCTTCGACGCCGGGCCGACCGTTATCACGGACCCCGATTGCCTTGAAGAATTGTGGGGGCTGACCGGCCATCGCCTGGCCGAGGACGTGACCCTGCTGCCGGTGAGCCCGTTCTACCGGCTCAACTGGCCCGATGGGACGAGTTTCGATTATTCGAACGACGAGCCCGCGCTGCGTGCCGAAATCGCCAAGCTCAATCCGCGCGACGTCGCGGGCTATGCCAAGTTCCTCGATTATGCCGCCGGCGTCTATCACGAGGGCTATGAGAAACTGGGCGCGGTCGCGTTCCTGAATTTCAAGAGCATGATCAAAGCCGCGCCGTCGCTCGCAAGATATCAGGCGTGGCGTTCGGTCTATTCGATCGTGTCGTCATTCGTGGAGGACGAGCATCTTCGCCAGGCTTTGAGCTTCCACACCTTGCTGGTCGGCGGCAATCCGATGTCGACCAGCGCGATCTATGCGCTGATCCACAAATTGGAGAAGGCGGGCGGCGTGTGGTTCGCCAAGGGCGGCACGCACGCACTGATCCGGGGCATGGTGACACATTTCGAACGGCTGGGCGGCGTGGTCCGCCTCGGCGAGCCGGTGGTCGAGATCGAGACGGCCGGCGACCGCGCGACCGGCGTCCGCACCGCGAGCGGTTGGCGCCAGGGGTTCGACATGGTCGCCTCCAACGCCGACATCATGCACAGCTATCGCGACCTGCTGGGCGGCAGCGACCGCGGCCGCCGCGTTGCCAAGTCGCTTGAGCGCAAGCGTTTCTCTCCGTCCCTTTTCCTCGTCCATTTCGGGGTGAAGGGGACATGGCCGGGCATTCCGCACCACATGATCCTGTTCGGGCCGCGCTACGAAGGGCTGCTGACCGACATCTACCAGCATGGCGTGCTGCCGGCGGATTTCTCGCTCTATCTGCATCATCCGAGCATCACCGATCCGGCGATGGCGCCGGAGGGTTGCTCGACCTTCTATGCGCTGGCGCCGGTGCCGCATCTCGGCAAGGCGCCGCTCGACTGGGAGGGGCTGCAGGAGAGCTATGCCGACCGCATCCTCTCCGAGATCGAACGGCGGCTGATGCCGGGCCTGCGCGAGCGGATCGTGACGCGCTTCCATTACACGCCGGTCGATTTCAGCCGCGACCTGAACGCGCATCTCGGCTCCGCCTTCAGCCTCGAGCCCTTGCTCACCCAGTCGGCCTGGTTCCGCACGCACAATCGTGACGATGCGATCCATAATCTTTACTTTGTCGGGGCAGGCACGCACCCGGGTGCGGGCATTCCCGGCGTGGTCGGATCGGCCAAGGCCACCGCCGCGCTGATGCTGGAGGATATGAAGTGAACCGTCTCGCCGTTTATTGCGGGTCCGCGAGCCCCAGCGATCCGCGCTACATCAATGTCGCACGCGAAGTCGGCGGCGCGCTGGCGGCACGCGGGATCGGTGTCGTCTATGGCGGCGGACGGCTGGGCCTGATGGGCGCGATTGCGGATGCGGCGCTGAAGGCCGGCGGCGAGGTGATCGGCATCATCCCCAAGGCGCTGGTCGGGCTGGAGGTCGCGCACAAGGGCCTGAGCCAGCTGCATGTCGTCGACACGATGCATCAGCGCAAACAGGCCTTCACCGACCTGTCCGACGGCTTCCTCACGCTTCCCGGCGGCACCGGCACGATGGACGAATTGTGGGAAGCGTTGAGCTGGGCGCAGCTCGGCTATCATTCCAAGCCGGTCGGGCTGCTCAACGTCGCGGGCTATTATGACGGCATCGTCGCTTATTGGGAGATGATGCAGGATGTCGGCTTCCTGCGGCCGCAACACCGCGATCTGCTGATCACGAGCAACAACCTGATCGATCTGCTTGCCGAGATGTCGGCCTACGAACCGGGCACGCCGATCACGAGCATGCGCGCGGAGGAGCTTTGACGGATGCCGAGGAAAGCCCCTCCCCTGTAAGGGAGGGGGGCCGCGCGGCTCTGGTCGAGGCGGCGCGGCTTTCGATCGCGCGCGGCTCCAAATCCTTCGGCATGGCCTCGACCCTGTTCGACCGCGCGACGCGCGAGCGGGCGTGGCTGCTTTATGCCTGGTGTCGTGCTTCCGACGACCTCGCCGACGGGCAGGAGATGGGCCACAATATGCAAGTCGTCGCCGATCCGGCGGCACGGCTGGCCAAGATCCGCGAGCGCACCGCCGCCGCGCTGGCGGGCGAGACGACCGGCGATCCTGCCTTTGACGGCTTCGGCGTGGTCGCGCGCGAATGCGCGATTCCCGAACGGCTGGCGCAGGATCTGATCGACGGCTTCGCGCTGGATGCCGAGGGCTGGCGACCGCGCAGCGAGGACGATCTGTTCCGTTATTGCTATCATGTCGCGGGCGCGGTCGGCGTGATGATGGCGCTGGTGATGGGGGTTTCGCCCGACGACGAGGCGACCCTCGATCGCGCATGCGACCTCGGCCTCGCCTTTCAGCTGGCCAATATCGCGCGCGACATTTGCGAGGATGACGCCGCCGGGCGCTGCTATCTGCCGACCGAATGGCTGGCCGAGATGGATATCCCGCCGGGCGAACATATGAAGACGGCCTATCGCAAACGCCTCGCGGTGCTGGCGCAAAGGCTGGCGCGGCTGGCGGCGGACTATGAGGCGAGCGCGCGATTTGGTGCGGCGGCCCTGCCCTTTCGGTCCGCGTGGGCGGTTCTGGCGGCGGCGGGCATCTATGGCGACATCGCGCGCGAGGTAGCTAAGCAGGGCGAACATGCGTGGGACCATCGGGTGCATACGAGCAAGGCGGCGAAGCTCGGCTGGGTGGTGAAGGCCGGTTGGCAGGCGCTCACGCGGGGTGGCGCGAGTACGCGTTCGCCCAAATTATGGACGCGGCCTCGCCGATAGAGCCGTCATGCCGGACTTGTTCCGGCATCCACTCCACCGCGAGCGCAGGGTGCGTGGGACAGTGGACCCCGGAACAAGTCCGGGGTGACGGTAATCGGTTAGCGCGCCTCGCGCACCCCTGCCCTGCCCCGCTTCGCCAGTTCCGCCTTCAGCGTCTCCGGCTTGGGTGCGACGAGGAAACCGAAGCTGACCGTCCCCTCCTTGGTCTCCACCACATGGTGCAGTTTATGCGCCTGGACGATGCGTTTCATATAGGTCGAGCGCGCGACGAAGCGGCCGGGGAGGCGCTGGTGCACGATCCAGTCGTGGAAGCCGAAATAGATCGCGCCATAAGCGGCGATGCCCGCGCCGATCCAGGTGCAGCCCCACCACCAGCCCAATTGTACCCCGCCGAGCAGCAGGACGAAGGACGGGACGGCGAAGATCACCGCGTAGAGATCGTTGAGCTCCCAAATGCCGGTGCGCGGGCGATGATGGCTTTCGTGCAGGAACCAGCCCGGCCCGTGCATCACCCAGCGGTGCGCGACATAGGCGACGCCTTCCATCGCGGCGATGGTGGCGACGAACAGGCAAAGGCCGAGGAGAGTCGACATCACGCGGCATTATAGTCGCGCGCATTTCATTCAGCCATTTTTCATGCACGGCGGCGCTTAGCCCCGTCCCATGAAACATGCTCTCCTGCTTTTGCCCGCTTTCGCCCTGCTCGCCAGCTGCGCGATCACGCCCGAACAACGCGTCAACGCCGCGCTGCGCGACGCCGGCGTGCCGCCGCGCGTCGCGAGCTGCATGGCCGAACGCATGGCCGCCAAGCTGTCGATCGAGCAGCTCAAGGAATTGAAGAGCCTCGCCAAGGCGCAGGAGCCGGGCGAGAAGATGAGCGCCAAGCATATATTGAAGCGCGTCGCCGCGATCGGCGACCCCGAGGTGGTCGAGGTGACCAGCCGCGCCGCGATCGGATGCTATATCGCGGGATGACGCCTTTGCCTTGAGGGCTCGGCTGTGTAGAGGACGCGCCATTCCTCTCCCCGAGTCCGCACAGGAATCGCTCTCCCATGAACATCCACGAATATCAGGCCAAGGAATTGCTCGCGAAGTTCGGTGTCGCGATTCCGTTGGGTTTCGCCGCGATGACCGTCGACGAAGCCGTCGCAGCCGCAGGCAAGCTGCCCGGGCCGATCT
>Ga0193716_1000144_pt1 | contig 41551 bp, 15 predicted proteins | sample U2c1metaG_FD_145901 | JGI IMG/M metagenome (GOLD analysis project Ga0193716, IMG submission 145901) | Soil microbial communities from a riparian zone of the East river system, Colorado, United States - U2c1 | ecosystem: Environmental > Terrestrial > Soil > Riparian zone | place: USA: East River...
TACTGGTACCGGAACCTGCGGGAACCGGTTCGCTTCGGCGACACCGTGGACGCGCTGCTGTCCGACGGGCACCGGCTGTTCCTGGAGGTGAGCCCGCACCCGGTGCTGATCGGCGCGGTCCAGGACGTCGCGGACGCGACGGACCGGCCCGCCGCCGCGACCGGCTCACTGCGTCGGGGCGAGGGCGGCCGGCCACGGTTCCTGCGGTCACTGGCCGAGGCGCACCTGGCTGGGGTGTCCGTGGACTGGGCGGACGTGTTGCCCGGCCGTCGGATCGACCTGCCGACCTACCCGTTCCAGCGTTCCCGGTACTGGCTCCTGCCGACCGCGCCACGGGGCGCGGTCCGCGCGGCCGGGTTGGACGAGGCCGAGCACCCACTGCTCGGCGCGGCCGTCGAACTGGCCGCCGACGGCGGTCTGCTGCTCACCGGACAACTGTCCCTCGCCGACCAGCCGTGGCTGGCCGACCACACGGTCGCGGGCTCGGTTGTGTTGCCCGGCACGGCATTCGTCGAACTGGCCGGGCAGGCGGCGCGGCGCACCGGCGGTGCCGGGGTGGTCGAGCTGACGCTGTCGGCGCCGTTGGTGCTGACCGGGGACACCCCGGTACGGCTGCAACTCGTGGTCGGTCCCGCCGACGCGCGGGCGGAGCGGTCGATCGCCGTGTTCGCCCGCGCGGCCGGTGCCGAGTGGACCCAGCACGCGACCGGCACACTCGGCACACCCACCGCGTCGACCGGCTCGGTCGAGCAGTGGCCGCCCGCCGACGCCGAGGCGCTGGACATCGCCGACCGGTACGACGTGCTGGCCCGTGCGGGGTACGGCTACGGCCCGGCCTTCCAGGGCCTGACGACGGCATGGCGTCGGGGCGATGAGGTGTACGCCGAGGTCCGGCTCGGCGACGAGCAGGCGGGCGACGCCGCCCGGTACGCCCTGCACCCGGCACTGTTGGACGCGGCGCTGCACGCGATCGGGCTGCTGCCCGACCATCCCGGCGGTCTGCTGCTGCCGTTCGCCTGGACCGGGGTGCGGGTTGTCGGTGCCGCGCGCACGTTGCGGGTCCGGTTGACCCGCACCGACGGCAACGCGGTGACGCTGCGCCTGTACGACGACACGGGCGCCCCGGTGGGACAGGTCGACGCGCTGGCGATGCGTGAGCTCGACCCACGGCGGCTCGGCGGCGGCCCGCTGTATCAGCTCGACTGGGTGCCGGTGCCGGACACCACCGACGCGCCACCGACGCGGGACGTGGTGCTCGTCCACGTGACCGGGCACCAGGACGGTCCGACGGCGACCACGCTCGAGGTGCTCGACCTGCTGCGGCGCTGGCTCGCCGACGAGGAGTCGGCGGACAAGCGCCTGGTGTTGGTCACCAACGGCGCCATGGCGGTGCGACGTGGCGACGGCGTGCCGGACCTGAGCGCGGCCACTGTCCCCGGGCTCGTCCGGTCGGCCCGCACCGAGCATCCGGAGCGCTTCGGTCTCCTGGACACCGACGACACCACCGACCACGCCGCGATCATGGCCGCTCTGCGCGTCGACGCGGACGAACTGGCGCTGCGCGCGGGCACGGTCTACGTGCCCCGGCTCGCGCCCGCGGACCGGGAGCCGGCCGCGTCCGGCTTCGGCGACGGGACCGTGCTGGTCACGGGGGCGAGCGGGACGTTGGGGCGGCTGGTCGCACGTCGGCTGGTCGCACGGCACGGCGTGCGCAGGCTGCTGCTGGTCAGCAGGAGTGGCGCCGACGGCGGACTCGCGGCCGAGTTGGCGGGACAGGCCGAGGTGCGGGCAGCCGCCTGCGACGTGGCCGACCGCGACGCGCTCGCCGGTCTGCTCGCGAGTGTCCCAGCGGACCATCCGGTCACCGGGGTCGTGCACGCGGCCGGTGTGCTGGCCGACAGCGTGCTGACCACGATGACCGCCGACGAGGTGGCCGACGTGCTGGCGCCGAAGGCCGTCGGCGCCTGGCACCTGCACGAGCTGACCCGGGACCTGCCGATCACCGCGTTCGTGCTGTTCTCCTCCGTCGCCGGCGTGCTCGGGCTGCCCGGCCAGGCGAACTACTCGGCGGCGAACACCTACCTCGACGCGCTGGCCGCGCACCGCGCCGCCGCCGGCCTGCCGGCTGTCTCACTCGCCTGGGGGCTGTGGGCCGACGCCAGCGGGATGACCGCGCACCTTGGCGACGCGGACCGGGCGCGGATGACACGGTCCGGGGTCGCCGCGCTGCCCACCGAGGAAGGGATGGACCTGTTCGACCAGGCGGTGTCGAGCGGACGGGCGACGCTCGTGCCGGCCAGGTTCGACCTCGTCGCGCTGGGTCGACAGGCCGCGGACGGGGTGCTGCCGGCGGTGTTGTCCGGCCTCGTGCGGGTACCGGCCCGGCGCACGGCTCCAGAGCACGGATCCTGGGCGGCGGTGATCCGTGCCCTGTCCGTCGCGGACCGGGACCGCACCGTGCGGGCACTGGTCCGCGACCAGGTCGCCGCCGTGCTCGGCAGCAGCGCGGCCGCGGTCGCCGTCGACACGACGTTCAAGGATCTCGGTCTCGACTCGCTGACCGGGCTCGAACTGCGCAACCGGCTGCGCACCACGACCGGGCTCGCACTCACCGCGACGCTCGTCTTCGACCACCCGACGCCGACCGCGCTCGCCGCGTACCTGGCACGACAGGTCGACGAACCCGGGGGTGCCGCCACGCCGGTCGAGGCAACGGTGCCGCGGCCGGCCGACGACCCGATCGCCATCGTCGCCATGAGCTGCCGCTACCCCGGCGGAGTCGTCGACCCGGACGAGCTGTGGCGTCTCGTCGCGACCGGCACCGAGGTGCTCGGCCCGTTTCCCACCGACCGCGGCTGGGACCTCGCCCGGCTGTTCGGCCAGGACCCGGACGCGGCGGGCACCTCCGCCGCCCGCACCGGTGGCTTCCTGGCCGACGCGGCCGACTTCGACGCGGAGTTCTTCGGCATCAGTCCTCGTGAGGCTCACGCCATCGACCCGCAGCAGCGGTTGCTGCTGGAACTCGCGTGGGACGCGTTCGAGCGGGCGGGCATCGACCCGAAGTCCGTGCGCGGCAGTCAAACCGGGGTCTTCGCCGGGATGATGTACGCGGGCGAGTACGGCGGACGGCTCGACGACCCACCGGCCGAGCTCGAGGGCTACCTGCGCAACGGCAGCCACGGCAGCGTCGCGTCCGGCCGGGTGGCCTACGTCCTCGGCCTCAACGGGCCGGCACTGACCGTGGACACCGCCTGCTCGTCGTCGCTGGTCGCCCTGCACCTCGCCGTGCGGTCCCTGCGCGCCGGCGAATGCACGATGGCGTTGGCCGGCGGGGCGACCGTGATGTCCACGCCCGCCACGTTCGTCGAGTTCAGCAGGCAGCGAGGGCTCTCGCCGGACGGCCGGTGCCGGTCCTTCGCCGACGACGCGGACGGGACTGGTTTCGCGGAAGGCGCCGGGATGCTGTTGCTGGAACGGCTTTCCGACGCCCGACGCAACGGTCATCCCGTCCTCGCGGTCGTGCGCGGCTCGTCGGTCAACTCCGACGGCGCCAGCAACGGCCTCACCGCGCCGAACGGGCTCGCGCAGCAGCGCGTCATCGAGGCGGCGCTGGCCGACGCCGGTCGGCGACCGTCCGAGGTGGACGTGGTCGAGGCGCACGGCACCGGCACCCGGCTCGGCGACCCGATCGAGGCAGGCGCGCTGATCGCCGCGTACGGCCGAGGCCGGCCCGCCGACGCGCCGCTGCGGCTGCGCTCGGTCAAGTCGGTGCTCGGCCACACCCAGGCCGCCGCCGGGGTCGCCGGCGTGATCACGATGGTGCAGGCCATGCGGCGAAAGACGTTGCCGCGCAGCCTGCACGCGGACCGGCCGTCCAGCCGGATCGACTGGTCGGCCGGGGTGGTCGAGTTGCTCACCGAGACCGTGCCCTGGCCGGACCGGGGGCGGCCCCGCCTGGCCGGGGTGTCGTCGTTCGGCATCAGCGGCACCAACGCCCACGTGGTGCTTGAAGCGGTCACCGAGGCCGATCCCGTTGTCCCAGAAGAGGTTTCGCCGGGTCCGGTCGCGTGGCCGGTCGCCGCCGTCGGCCGGGACGCGCTGCGCGCCGCGGCGGCACGGTTGGTCCCGCTGGCGGCCGACGACGGCCCCGAGCCGGCCGACGTCGCGTGGTCGCTGGCCACCGGCCGGGCCGCGCTGACCGACCGGGCGGTGCTGCTCGGCGGCGACCACCTCGAGTTGCGGGCCGCGCTCGCGGCCCTCGCCGACGACCGGCAGGCACCTGGCGTGGTGCTCGGCACGGCCACTTCGGGCGGCACCGCGTTCCTGTTCACCGGGCAGGGCAGCCAGCGAGCGGGCATGGGTGCCGGGCTGCGGGCCGACGTGCCGGTCTTCGCCGAGGCCTACGCGGCGGTCGGCGCCGAACTGGACCGGTTGCTCGACCATCCACTTGCGACAGTGCTGGAGCACCAGGAACTGTTGGACCGCACCGAATACGCCCAGCCCGCCCTGTTCGCGTTGCAGGTGGCGTTGTTCCGGCTGGTCGAGACGCACGGGTTGCGGCCGGACGCGCTGATCGGGCACTCGGTCGGCGAGCTCGCCGCCGCGCACGTCGCCGGCGTGCTCGACCTGCCGGCTGCCTGCGCACTGGTCGCCGCGCGGGGAAGGTTGATGCAGGCGTGCCGGCCGGACGGCGCGATGGCCGCGGTCGAGGCAACGGAGGACGAGGTGCGCCCGCTGCCCGACGGGGTCTGGCTCGCCGCGGTCAACGGCCCCCGCGCGGTCGTCCTGTCCGGCGACCGGCCGGCCGTCGTGGCGGTCGCGGCGCACTGGCGGGAGCACGGCAGGCGGACCCGGCTGCTGCGCGTCAGTCACGCGTTCCACTCCGGACACCTCGCCGACGCGGCCGCACCGCTGCGGGCGGTCGCCGAGGAGCTGACGTTCCGGCCTGCCCGGATCCCGATCGTCTCGACGGTCTCCGGCCGGTTCGTCGACGGCGAGATGGGCGATCCCGGCTACTGGGCCGACCAGTTGCTCGCGCCGGTGCGGTTCGCCGACGCGGTGTGGGCGGCCGAGCGGTCCGGCGTGGTTCGGCATGTCGAGCTGGGCCCGGACGGCACGCTGGCCGCGATGGCGGCGCAGTCCGTCGAGCGGCCGACGGTGTCGGTCCCGCTGATCCGGCCCGACCGCGACGAACCCCGTACGGTCCGCGAGGCGCTGGCCACCGCGTGGTGCGCCGGCGCGGACGTGGACTGGGCCGCGGCACTGCCCAACGGCCGTCGGGTGGACCTGCCGACCTACCCGTTCCAGCGGAGCCGGTACTGGCTGGACGCGCCACGCGGGCGGCGTGGCGGTGAGAGCGGGCATCCGCTGCTGGACACGGTCGTGTCCAGCGTCGAGACCGGTTCGGTGGTCTGTTCCGGGCGCCTGTCACTCGCCACGCACCCGTGGCTGGCCGACCACGCACTGGACGACGACGTCGTTCTGGCCGGCACGGTGTTCGTGGATCTCGCCATGGCCGCCGCGGCGGCGGCCGGGTGCACAAGTGTCGTCGAGCTGACGCTGACCACACCGCTGCGACTCCCCGCCGACGGCGCGGTGGACATCCAGGTCGAGGTGGGCCCGGCGAACGACGCCGGACCGCGCACGGTCGCGGTGTACGCGCGGCCGACCGGCGGCGACTGGACCGAACACGCCACCGGCGCCATCGGATCCGCCGACAGCGCCGCCGCTTCCGTTGTGTGGCCGCCCGAGGACGCCGTGGCGATCGACCTGGCCGACGCCTACGAGCGGCTGGCGGCGCGCGGCTACCGGTACGGCCCGGCCTTCCGTGGCCTGCGAACGGCATGGCAAGCGGGCACGGACCGCTACGCCGAGGTCCGGCTGCCCGACTCGGTCAGCCCGGCGGGCCACACCGTGCACCCCGCCCTGCTCGACGCGGTACTGCACCTGCTCGCCATGGACAACGACAACACAGCCGGCTTGTTGTTGCCGTTCGCCTGGTCCGGGCTGCGGATCACGGGATCGGCCGCGACGACCATGCGGGTGCGGCTGTCCCCCGCCGGCGCGGACGCGGTCGCGCTGGCCGCCGTCGACGAGGCCGGCCGGCCGGTGCTCACGGCGGACGCGGTCACGCTCAGGCGGACGCCTCGGTCGCGCTCAGGCGCCCTCCATGTGGTCGGCTGGCACCGGCTCGGCACGGTCGGCGCGACGTCCACCGGCACGGCCGATGTCATCGAGCTTCCCCCGCTCGACGCCCGGGACCCCGCGAGCGCGGTCCGGGAGGCGACACACTGGGCACTGGACCGGGTGCGGTCCTGGCTCGACACGCCAGGGCGGCTGGTGGTGCGCACCCATGGTGCGGTGTCGACCCGACCGGACGAGCCGATCAGCGAACCGGCCGCCGCGTCGGTGTGGGGTCTCGTGGCGTCCGCGCAGACCGAGCACCCTGGCCGGTTCGTCCTGCTCGACACCGACGACGGGCCGGTCGAGCTGGACCGGGTGCTGGCCAGTGGTGAACCCCAGCTCGCCTCGCGTGCCGGCACGCTGCTCGTCCCCCGGCTGGCACGCGCGACGCTCCCGGCAACCGGCACGGCGCCGGACTGGGACCCGGACGGCACGGTGCTGGTCACGGGCGGCAGCGGCTACCTGGCGGGGTTGGTCGCGCGGCGGCTGGTCGACGTGCACGGGATGCGGCACGTGCTGCTCGCCAGCCGCCGCGGCGGGCCGGTCGCACCGGCGGACGGGATCAGGTCGGTGCGGTGCGACGTCGCCGATCGGGAGTCGCTGGCCGCGCTGGTGGCCGCGATCCCGGACGAGCACCCGCTGACCGCGGTCGTGCACGCCGCCGGGGTGCTCGACGACGCTGTGGTGACCGCACTCGACCGGACCCGGCTGGACGCCGTGCTGCGGCCGAAGACCGACGCCGCCTGGCTGCTCGACGAACTGACCGCGGACCGCGACCTCGCCGGTTTCGTGCTGTTCTCGTCGGTGGCCGGCACGGTCGGCACCGCGGGCCAGGGCGCGTACGCGGCGGCGAACGCCGGACTGGACGCCCTCGCCAGGGACCGGGCGCGGCGCGGACTCCCCGCCGTGTCACTGGCCTGGGGCCGCTGGGCGGTCGAGGCGGACAGCATGACAGGCGGTCTTGGGGTGGTCGAACCGACCGACGGGCTGGCCCCGACCGGCGACACCGCCGGCATGGCCGGCGAACTCAGGGCAATCGACTCAGCCCGGCTCGCCGACGCCGGCATCGGCGACGTCGCACCGACCGACGGACCGACCCCGACCGGCGACACCGCCGGCATGGCCGACGAACTCAGCGCAATCGACTCGGCCCGGCTCGCCGACGCCGGTGTCGGCGAGGTCGAGCCGGCCGACGGGTTGGCCCTGTTCGACGCCGCCATCGCCGCCGGTCGCGACCATCCGGTGCTGGTGGCGGGCCGGTTCGACCCCTCGGCGCCGAAGGCGGCCGTGGTGCTGCGCGGCCCCGCTTACCGAGTGGCCCGGCAGCGCGACCGGGACCGGCCACGTTCGGCCGGGTGGGCAGCGGCGCTCGCCGGGCTCGCCGGGGCCGAGCGGGAACGGGTCGCGGTCGACCTGGTCGTGGCCGCCGTGTCGGACCTGCTCGGACACAGCTCGTCGGCCAGGATCGCGCCCGACCGCGGCTTGCTGGAGCTCGGTCTCGACTCGCTGACCGCGCTCGAGCTGCGCGACCGGCTCGGCGCCGAGACCGGGTTGGAGCTGCCGTCGACGGTGGTGTTCAACCACCCCACCGCCGCGGGCCTTGCCGCGCACCTGCTGGCCGAACTGGCACGCGGTGGCCCGGCGCCCGACCGGACCACCGACCTCGACGTGCTGGTGCTGCGCCTGGTGGCCGGCTCCGGCGAGGAGGCGACCGCCCGGCTGCTGCGCGAAGCCGCCCGTTCGCTGGACACCCCGGCCGGCCCCGACCGGGACGACGTGGCGGACCTGACCCGGCTGGACCTGGCCGACCTGGCCGACGAGGACCTGTTCAGCCTGCTCGACCGAGACCTGAACGCGGACTGATAGGAGAGCTTCGATGGCACATCCCGACATCCGAGTCGCGGCGGTCGGCACCGCGCTGCCCGGACCGCTGGTGGACAACGCCACCCTGATACGCCGGTTCGGGTTGGCGCCGGTGTGGGAGCAGTGGATCGACGCCTTCGTCGGCACGAAGTCCCGGCACTTCGCCGTCGACCTGGACACCGGCGAGATCGTCTACAGCCTGGCCGACCTCGCCGAGACCGCGGCCCGGCAGGCCATGGACCGCGCCGGGATCGCCGCTGCCGACGTGGACCTGATGGTGATGGGGTCGGCGACGCCGGACGACCTGATGCCCGCCACCGTCAACCACGTCGCCGACCGCCTCGGCGTCGACGGCATTCCGACCTACCAGCTACTGTCCGGCTGCACCGGGGCCTACCAGGCATTGGACATCGCGGCCGCCGCGCTGGCCAGTGGCCGGCACCGGACCGCGCTGGTGCTCGGTGGCGACAACTGCGCGCGGTTCCTGGACCTGGACATGGATCTCGAGCATGCCCCGCCGGACCTGCAGGTCAACGTCATGCTGTTCGGTGACGGTGCGGGCGCCGCCGTGCTGACCACCGATCCCGCGCCGGGCCGGCCGGTGCTGCGCACGGTGTTCCACCGGATGGTCGGGCTCGGGCGACCGCCCGGCCAGGTGGTCCGCTGGCGCGGCGCGATCCCGTCGGACGAGCCGGTGGCGAGCGAGGACTTCAAGGCGATCGAGGAGTACGCGCCGCAGATGACGTCCGAGGCGCTCGGCGAGCTGTTGGAACGGCTGGACTGGCAGCCGGTCGACCTGGACTACATCATGCCGCCACAGCTCTCCGGCGAGATGACGCGCCGCGTCGTCGAGCGACTCGGGGTGCCCGGCGCCGAGGAGATCAACGTCGTCGATGAGATCGCGAACACCGCCAACGCGTTGCCGTTCTTCCTGCTGGACCGGCTGTTGCCGATGATGCAGCCGGGCGAGCGGGCGGCCGGGGTGAGCATCGAGGCGAGCAAGTGGATCAAGGCGGGGTACGCGCTCGAGCTGACCGACGCCGCCAGCGGCGACTGGTGACCAGCCGGAACTGAAAGTTGCCTCGCCGGTCTGTTCGTCGGCGAGGCAACTTTCGGTCGGTGGGGTCAGTCGCCGGACAGCGCGAACTCGTCCGCCCGCTCCTCCGCACCGGACGGCCGCAGCGCCACCAGGACGACGACCAGCGCGACGAGGTAGACCACCACGGTCAGCCCGAACGCGCTGGCATACCCGTGCACGGCGAGTGCCACCGTCTCGCCCGCGCCGGCGGTCGCGGTGAACACGGTGACCGTGCCGGCCAGTCCCAGCGACGCGCCGAGCCGCACCATGGCCTGCTGCAGACCGGCGACCGCACCGCCCGCGTTCTTGGGCACGCGGGACAGAATCGCCAGGTTCAGCGCCGCGATGGCGAACCCGTAACCGCCACCAAGCAGCAGCAACGGGCCGAGCAAGCCCTCAACGTACCCACTCGTCGGGGTGAGGCGGGTCAGCCAGAGCGCGCCCGCGATCACCAGCAGGATGCCGCCGACGAGCACCGGGCGCCTCGGCAACCGGGGCGAGAGCAACGCGGTCACCAGCAGCGCCATCGCGAACGGCAGGAACGCCACCCCGGTGCGCACCGGGCTGAACCCCAGCACGTCCTGCATGAACTGGAACAGGCAGAACAGCAGGGTGCCGCCGAGCGTGCCGACCAGCAGCAGCGTCGCGTACGCGCCGCCACGGTGTCGGTCGGTCAACAACCGCAACGGCAGGATCGGTTGCGCCGCCCGCGACTCGATCAGCACCGTGGCGACCAGCAGCAGCACCGAACCCGCGAGCGTGCCGATGGTCCACGGGTCACCCCAGCCCGCCGCCGAGGCGCGCACCAGTCCGTACACCAACGTGGTGGTGCCCGCGGTACAGGTCAGCGCGCCGGCGAGGTCGAACCGGCCGCTGACTCGCGGCGTCTCGCGCACGCCGAGCGGCACCAGCGCCAGGATCAGCACCCCGAACGGCACGGCGGCGAGGATCGCCCAGCGCCACGACACCGTGCTCAGCGTGCCGCCGAACACCAGTCCCAGGGTCAGCCCCAGACCGGTGGTGGTGGAGAAGACGCCCAGCGCGCGGTTCCTGCGCGGGCCGACCGGGAAGTTCGCGGCGATCAGCGCGAGTGAGGCGGGCTCGGCCAGCGCCGCGCCGACACCCTGACCGGCCAGTGCCGTGATCAGCCAGGCCGGCGAGGGCGCCAGCGCGCCGGCGACCGAGGCGACGGTGAACACGAGGACGCCCACGACGAACATGCGCCGGCGGCCGAGGATGTCGCCCGCGCGGGCGCCGAGCAGCAGCAGGCCGCCGAAGGCGAGCAGGTAGGCGTTCGACGCCCACGACAGCCCGGTGACCGACAGGTCCAGCTCGGTCCTGATAGCGGGTAGCGAGATGTTCTCCGCGATGATCGTCACGGTGATCATCAGCTGGCAGACCATCACCAGCAGGAGTGCGACCCCCGGACGCACCGGTCGGTCGAGTGGGTGCGGAGTGTCCATTGTGGACGTTGTCGAGGTCAGCGGGGACACGGGCTCCTCCAGACAGGAATCGATGAGGTCTGCGGAGCCGCCGAAGGGGCCGAGACCGAGCCACGTCCGGGTGTGCGGGCGGCCCGGTCCCGGGTCGTGTCCTTCGGCGGCCGCCGGACCTACCTGGTCGCCTCCATCAACACCCAGTGGCGGCCGCCAGGGTCCTGCTTGGCCAACTGCTCGCGGCGGACCTCGTGTTCTGCGACGAACGTCAGACCGGACCGCTCGATCTCGGCGGCCAGCTCGGTCGGGGTGATCAGGTTGGTTCTGGTGGTGTGGACCGCGCTGCCCGTGACCTGGCCGTCCTCCACCTGGTGGGCGAGGATGCTCATGGTCCGCAGCTTCTCGGTCGGGTCCACGTAGTCGTAGAGCGTGCACAACGCGGGCGCGGTCGTGCCCTGGCCGATGAAGTTGGTGCTCCGCTCGAAGGCGGTGCCCTCCGCGTCGATCGAGGTGAAGTGCAGCAGGGTCAACAGGAACTTCCCGCCCGGCCGCAGGTGCTCGGACACGCTCTTGAACAGCGAGGCCCGGCCCTCGGCGTCGAGCATCCACACCGTGCTCGTGCCGAGCACCACCAGGTCGAACTGGCGGCCGAGGGAGAACGACGTCATGTCGCCCTCGACGGTCCGCAGCTTGCCCGCGTACTGCCGCCACTCCGGTTCGGTGAGTCGGTCGGCCAGCCTGCCGAGCATGTGCGGCGAGGAGTCGAGGCCGACGACCTCGTAGCCGGCCTCCAGCAACGGCAGGGTGGTCCGGCCGTTGCCACAGGCAAGTTCGAGGACCTGCTTGGGCGCGGCCCCGCCGACCCGCAGGAACTCCGCCACCTCCCCGCGGTCGTTGCGGCTCATGTTGTCGTACAGCGCGGCCCCCTCCGTCCCGAACAGGTCGAGAACGGGCAGCTTGTCCCCGTACAGCTCGACGAGCCGCGCGACGGTCCCGCGCACTGGACGGACGGTCATGGTGTTGGTCATTCTCGGTTTCCTCCGGTTGAGAGCCTCCGACGACAGCGAGCGTCGTCGGAGGCTCTCAAGCGGGTCTAAAGCCGAGTGTCAGTCCTGGCCTCGAGCGGCGGCCTTCGCCGAGGGCGCCTTGTCGACGGGAGCGCTCGCGGGGGCGGCCGCCGCGCCGGGCTGGATCGCGCTGCGCACGAAGATCAGCGTGCTGAGCAGAGCGAACGAACGCCGAGGAAGTGCCGCGCGCCAACGAGTCCGCCGCGCCGCTGCCCTCGGCGGCGGCCTGGTGGTACACGGTGACCAGCACCGCGAGACCGAGAGACCAGCTACTCCACTGCAGTGTCTGGAACAGCCCCGCGCCGGCCCCCGAATCCTCCCGGCGCACGCCGGACAGCGACGTGACGCTCAGCGCGACGGTGGTGAGTCCGGCGCCGATGCCGAGCAGCACCAACGGGCCGAGCACGTTGGTCAGGTAACCACTGTCGCCGGAGAGCTGGGTGAGCCACAGCAACGCGGCGGTGACGAACGTGATGCCGACCGCCATCACCGGGCGGGTGCCCCACCGCTTGATCAGCCTGCCGACGAGCCGGACCACACCCATCAGCACGACGGTCATGGGCAGGAACGCGAAACCCGACTCCAACGGGCCGTAGCCGAAGCCCTCCTGCAGGTACTGGGCGAGGAAGTAGATGACCGCGAAGATGGTGCACGGCACCAGGAGCGTGTTCACGTACGCCGCGGCCCTGCGCCGGTCGGCGAACAGTCGCAGCGGCATGATCGGCTGCTCGGCCCGCGACTCGAGCACGGTGAAACCGGCGAGCAGCAGCACCGCGGCGACGAACACGACGATCGTGACCGGGTCGCCCCAGCCGGAGGTCGCGGTCCGGATCACCCCGTAGGCGAGCCCGGCGATGCCGGCGGTCGCGGTGATTGCGCCCGCCAGGTCGAACTTGCCGCGGTGGGTCTCCGTCTCCTGCACGAACATCGGGGTGAGCACGAGGATGGCAAGGCCGATGGGCACGTTCACGAAGAACACCCAGCGCCAGGAGCCGGCCGAGGTCAGCACGCCGCCGACGAGCAGGCCGAGGGCGAGGCTGGCACTGGTCACCACGGCGAACACGCTGAGCGCCTTGGTCCGTTTGGGGCCGTCCTCGTAGTTGGCCATGATCAGCGCCAGCACGTTCGGGGAGGCCATCGCGCCGCCGACGCCCTGCAGCACGCGGGCCGCGACCAGCCACCACGACGCCGTGGCCAGGCCGCCGAGCAGCGAGGCGGCGGTGAACACCACCACGCCGAAGGTGAACATCCGGCGCCGGCCCAACAGGTCGCCGGCGCGACCGCCGAGCAGCAGCAACCCGCCGAACGCGAGGGTGTAGCCGTTGAACACCCACGCAAGGCCGGTCTGGGAGAAGTGCAGTTGTGTCTGGATGTCGGGTAGGGCGATGTTGACGATGGTGGTGTCGATTCCGACCATCAACTGGCAGGCGAGCACCACGGCGAGAACGATCGCCAGCTGCCTGCCGGGAGGACGGGTGGTCCGCTCGGTCATCGGATCCTCTTCGGGGAGAACGGGCAAGATACTCCAAGGCGTGGCCACGTCCTGGTCACTCCGGCGCGAGCTGGGTTTGCGACCCGGCGCGTCAGGCAGAAGCTACTATATGGGCGACCCGCCCACTTTGTAAACGGGCGACCCGCCCATTTCTCGGAGGACGCTGATGGCCACGGACCACGCGAAGGGGTTGCGTGCGGACGCCCAGCGCAACGTCGAGCGTCTGGTAGAGGTGGCGACACAGGTGTTCGCCGAACAAGGGCCCGAGGCCCCGCTCAGTGAGATCGCGCGGGCCGCCGGCGTCGGCACGGCCACGCTGTACCGCAGGTTCCCCACCCGGGAGGCCCTGCTCGCCGCCGTGTACGCCGGGCACGTCAGCGAGCTCGCCGCCCGCGCCGACGAGCTCGCCGCCTCGTCCGGCGATCCCCTGCGAGCGCTGGTCGCCTGGCTGCACGAGTTCGCCGGCCTGCTCACCGAGCACCGCGGGATGAAGGGCCTGATCACCGGTCGCTACGAGAGCGACACCGAGCTGTTCGCGACCTGCCGGCGCAGCCTGTCGCTGGCCGTCGACTCGTTGCTGCGGCCCGCGCAGCAGGCCTGCGCCATCCGCCCGGACGTCGACGCAGAACGCACCTTGACCCTGGTCAACGCCGTGGTCCTGGCCGCGGGCCAGGCCGGCGACACCCGGGACGAGACCAACCACCTGATCGACCTGGTGATCTCGGGTTTCCGGTACGACGACCGCAACTGACCCCGCACTGACCTGCACTGACACCTCGCCGCTTTAGCGACGGGCAAGCCGCCGTTCAGGGTGCCCGATGAACCTGACACGGAGGGCTCAGCCGTCCTGACGGCACGCCTTCGACCGTCCCGACTTGCGAAGGCGATGGCAGGTGAGGCATGGCGACCGGTGACGACAGGCTGCGCGACTACCTCCGGCGAGCGACGACCGAACTGCACCATGTGCGCCAGCGGTTACGTGCGGCGGAGGCGGCGCTGGCCGCGACGACGGGTGCGCCGATCGCGGTGATCGGCATGGGCTGCCGCTTCCCCGGCGGAGCGGACTCCCCCGCCGACTACTGGGACCTGCTCGCCAACGGCCGCGACGCCATCGGCCCGTTCCCCACCGACCGGGGCTGGGATCTGGACTCCCTCCACCACCCCGATCCCGACCACCCCGGCACCACCTACACCGCCCACGGCGGGTTCCTCCCCACCGCGGCCCACTTCGACGCCCCCTTCTTCGCCATCAGCCCACGCGAAGCCGCCGCGACCGACCCCCAACAACGGCTCCTGCTCGAAACCACCTGGCACGCGCTCGACGACGCCGCACTCGACACGACCGCGCTCCGCAGCTCCCGCACCGGCGTCTACGTCGGGGTGATGTACGACGACTACGGCGGCCGGCTGTCGCCGATGCCCGTCGAGCACGAGGGTTACCTCGGGATCGGCAGCGCCGCGAGCGTGGCGTCCGGCCGGATCGCCTACACCTTCGGTTTCGAGGGCCCGACCCTCACCGTCGACACCGCCTGCTCCTCGTCGCTGGTCGCGCTGCATCTCGCGGTCCGGGCGCTGCGGGCGGGCGAATGCGACCTCGCCGTGGTCGGCGGGGCGACCGTGATGGCCACGCCTCGGACGCACATCGAGTTCAGCAGGCAACGAGGTCTGGCACCCGACGGCCGGTGCAAACCGTTCAGCGCCGACGCGGACGGCACGAGCTGGAGCGAGGGCGCCGGCGTCCTCGTGCTGGCACGGTTGTCCGACGCGAAGAAGGCGTGTCGGCGGGTGCTGGCCGTGGTGCGTGGCTCGGCGATCGGACAGGACGGCGCCAGTGGCCAGTTGACCGCGCCGAACGGACCCGCGCAGGAACGGGTCATCTCGGCGGCACTGGCGGACGCCGGACTGCGCCCCACCGACGTCGACGCCGTGGAGGCCCACGGCACCGGCACCCAACTCGGCGACCCCATCGAGGCCACCGCCCTCATCACCGCCTACGCCCCCGATCGCGACACGCCACTGCACCTTGGCTCCGCCAAGTCCAACCTCGGCCACACCCAGGCCGCCGCGGGCACCGCCTCCCTCATCAAGATCATCCTGGCGCTCCGGCACCAGGAGCTCCCCCGGACCCTCCACGCCGACCAGGCATCACCGCACGTCCGCTGGCCATCCACCATCAACCTCCTGACCTCACCGCACCCGTGGCCGAGAACGACCCGACCGCGGCGGGCCGGGATCTCCTCCTTCGGCATCAGCGGCACCAACGCACACGTGCTGCTCGAGGAGCCGGCCGAGCCGGCCGACCGTCCACAGTCGACAGACGATGGACTCGCGGTGCTGCTGGTGTCCGCGGCCGACGAGAACGCACTCGCCGAACGCGCCGGCCACCTCGCCGCCACGGTGGCCACGCACGGCGTCGGTGCGGTGGCGAACGCGTTGGCCAGGAGGACGTTGTTGCCGGTGCGGGCGGCGGTGGTCGGCCGGGACGTGGCGCAGGTGGCAGACGCGTTGCGGGCGCTCGCCGACGGCGCCGTGACCGCGGCCGACCACACCGGCGGGTTCGCCGTCCAGTTCGCCGGACAGGGCGGTCAACGGTCCGGCATGGGACGTGCGTTGTACGAGTCCGAGCCGGTTTTCGCCCACGCGCTCGACGAGGTGGTCGACGCGTTAGACCCGCTGCTGGACCGTCCACTGCGGACAGTCCTGTTCGGACCCGACCCCGACCCGATCCACCGCACCGGTTACGCCCAACCCGCGCTGTTCGCTCTCGAAGTCGCGCTCTACCAACTGATCCGCCACTGGGGCGTACGACCGGCCTACCTCATCGGCCATTCCATCGGCGAGCTCGCCGCCGCGCACTGTGCGGGAGTCCTCGACCTCGCCGACGCCACCCGACTCGTCGCCGCCCGCGCCACACTGATGCAGGCCCTGCCCGCGGCCGGCGCGATGGTCGCGGTCGAGGCGTCCGAACAGGACGTGGCCGACCTGTTGCGACACCACGACGTCGACATCGCCGCCGTCAACGGACCGAGCAACATCGTGCTCTCCGGCGACAAGGACGCCGTGCACACCGCCACGGCCGACCTCGCAGGCCAGGGACGGCGGACCACCGCGCTGACCGTCAGCCACGCGTGCCACTCCCGGCTGATGGACCCGATGTTGGCGGAGTTCCGTGCCGTCGCCGCGACCCTCACCCACCGGACCCCCGAGACACCGATCATCTCAACCCTGACCGGCGAAGTCGCGGACTTCACGCCAGAGCACTGGGTCCAGCACGTCCGGCACCCGGTCCGCTACGCCGACACGGTCGCCGAGCTGCGCCGCCGAGGCGTGACGGCGTTCCTCGAACTGGGCCCGGACGCCACCCTGACCGCGTTGGCCCGGCAGCACGACGACGTGCTCGCCGTGCCGACGATGGCGAAGACGTCCGACGACGAGCAACGCACCGCGAAGACCGGCGTCGCACAAGTGGTGCTGCACGGTGGTTCGGTGGACCGGATCGCCTTGGCGGGCATGCCCGACGCCCCGCATGTCGACCTGCCGCCATACCCGTTCCAACGCAGACGGTACTGGCTCGACCCGGCTCCCCACGCGGACGTCGCGGCGGTCGGACTCCACGCGACGGCACATCCGTTGCTGCGCGCGGCTGTCACGACCGCCGCGCCGGGTGATGTCGTGCTGACCGGTCGGATCGACACCGGCGCCGACGCGTGGCCCCGCGACCACATCGTCGCGGGCCGCACACTGCTGCCCGCCACCGCGTTCCTCGAACTGGTCGCGCGGGCAGGTGACGAGGTCGGCTGCGGGCGGGTGACGGAGCTGACCATCGAGGCCCCGCTGGTCCTCGGTGACACGGCGACGCTGGTGCAGGTCGTCGTCGGCGCGCCGGACGACGACGGCGAACGCGCGGTGTCGGTACATGCCCGCGACAGCGCGGACCGGCCGTGGGTGCGACACGCCGCCGGCTCGATCGCCGAGGCGCGCACCGGCGACGCGGTCGGGTTGCCGGAGTGGCCGCCGGCGGGAGCCGAACCGATCGCGTCGGCGGGCGAGTACGACCGGCTCGCCGAAGCCGGCTACGACTACGGCCCGGCGTTCCGGGGCCTACGGAAGGCCTGGCGTGCCGGCGCGGACCTGTTCGCCGACGTGGTGCTGCCGGACGAGGTGGACGGCGCCGGCTACGGCCTGCACCCCGCGCTGCTCGACGCCGTGCTGCACGTCCTCATCGTCGGCCAGGACAGCGACACACCGCGGCTGCCGTTCGTCTGGTCGGGGGTGACGAGGCACGCCGACGGCGCACGGGCCGTTCGGGCCCGGCTGCGCGCGCTGCGCCAGGACGTGGTGCGGCTCGACGTGGCGGACACCGACGGCAGGCCAGTGCTGACGGTCGAGTCGCTCACCCTGCGCGCGGCCGACCCGCACCAGGCCGACCGCACCGGCGACCCGCTGTACGAACCGCGGTGGCGCACGGCCGCTGCTGAGTCCACAGTAGACGGACCGGTCGCGGTGCTCGGCACCGAGTTGGCCGCCGCGCTGGACGGCCTGCCCCGCACCGATCTCGCCGAAGCCAGACAGGGCAAGCCTGGCGTGGTGGTCGCGCCGTTCCTCGACAACGGCGCCGACCTGCCCGCCGCGGTACGAGAGGTCACCGGCCGGGCACTGGCACTGCTGCAGAACGCCCTCGACGGCGATCCGGTGCCCGCCAGGGTCGTCTTCGTCACCAGAGGGGCGGTCGCGGCACGGCCCGGCGAGCACGTCGACGGTCTCGCGGCGAGTGGTGTCTGGGGACTGGTCCGCGCCGCGCAGTCCGAGCACCCTGGCCGGTTCGCCATCGTCGACCTCGACCCCGCCCGGCCCGACGTGGACGGCACGGCCCTGGCCGCCGCGGTCCGGTCCGGCGTCGCGCAGCTCGCGATTCGCGACGGTGAGCTGCTGGCACCGGAGCTGACCGCCGCCGACACGGGACTGCGGGTCCCGGCCGACGCGCCGACGTGGCGCGGCCTGCCGGCGTGGCGCCTGGCCACCGGCGGTGACGGCGGTCTGGCCGACCTGGCGCTCGTCGCCTCCCCCGCCGCGGCACAGCCGCTCGCCGACGGCCAGGTCCGGGTTGAGCTGCGTGCCGCCGCACTGAACTTCCGGGACGTCGTCGTCGCTCTCGGCATGGTCGCCGACGACGGCCGCGGCGCGTCCGGTGAGGGCGCGGGCGTGGTCGTGGAGGTGGGCCCCGGCGTCACCGACGTCGCGGTGGGCGACCGGGTGCTCGGCATGATGACGGGTGGGGTCGGTCCGGTCACCACGACCGACCACCGGCTGCTCGCCCCCGTCCCGGCCGGGCTGACCTGGGCCGAGGCGGCCGCGCTGCCGACGGTGTTCCTCACCGCCTACTACGGGCTGGTCGACCTGGCCGGGGCGAAACCGGGCGAGACCGTGCTCATCCACGCCGCGACCGGCGGTGTCGGGCAGGCCGCCCTCCAGCTCGCCCGCCATCTCGGACTCGACGTGCTCACCACGGCGAGCGTGCCGAAACAGCACCACCTGCGGGCGCTCGGCGTCGCGGCGGACCGGATCGCCGACAGCCGGACCCTCGACTACGCGACCCGGTACGCGGACCGCCCCGTCGACATCGTGGTGAACGCCCTCGCCAACGAGCACGTGGACGCCTCGCTCGGCCTGCTCCGCGACGGCGGGCGGTTCCTGGAGATGGGCAAGACCGACCGCCGGGATCCGGACACGGTCGGCGCCGACCACCCCGGCGTGACCTATCGGGCCTACGACGTGCTCGACCCGGGCCTCGACCGGGTGCGGGACATGCTGGCCGAGGTGGTCGGGTTGGTGGCACGCGGCGTGCTGAGGCCGCTCCCGGTCACCGCGTGGGACATCCGCCGCGCGCCAGAGGCGTTCCGGCTGCTCAGCCGGGCGGCGCACGTCGGCAAGCTGGTGCTGACCATCCCCCACCGGCTCGACCCGGCGGGCACCGTGCTGGTCACCGGCGGGACCGGGACGCTCGGGCGGCTGACCGCGCGCAGGCTGGCCGAACGGCACGGTGCGCGCAGGCTGGTGCTGGCGAGCCGTGCCGGCGCGGCGGCCGCCGGCGTCGACCTGCTGACGAAGGAACTCGCCGACCTCGGCGTGACGGTCGAGGTGGCCGCCTGCGACCTGACCGACCCGGACGCGGTGCGTGCGCTGCTGGCCGCGATACCCGCGCGGCACCCGCTGACCGCGGTCGTGCACACCGCGGGCGCCCTGGCGGACGCCACCGTCGACCGGATGACACCGGAGCACCTGGACCAGGCGTTGGCGCCGAAGGCCGACCCGGCCTGGCTGCTGCACTCCCTGACCAGAGACGCCGACCTGGCGGCGTTCGTCCTGTACTCCTCCGCCGCGGCCGTGCTCGGCAACCCGGGGCAGGGCGGGTACGCGGCCGCGAACGCCGTCCTGGACGGTCTTGCCGCACACCGGCACGCGGCGGGTCTGCCGGCGCTGGCGATCGGGTGGGGCCTGTGGGCCGAGACCAGCGGGATGACCCGGCACCTCACCGAGTCCGACCACGCCAGGCTGGCCAGGTCGGGGTTGCCCAGCCTGTCCACCGCCGCCGCGTTGGCGATGCTCGACGACGCCATGGCCGCGTCCCGACCGTGCCTGACGGCGCTGCGGGTGGAGCGGAGCGCGGTGCCCAATCGCTCGGTGCCACCGCCGCTGGCTGCCCTGCTGCATGGTTTCCGGACCACGCGGCGCACGGCGTCCGACGGTGGACCGGCGGCCGCGAGCTGGCCGGAGCGGCTGGCCGCGTTGCCCGTCGTCGACCGGGGCGACGTCACCCTGTCACTGGTCCGGGAGCTGGCGGCGTCGGTGCTCGGTCACGACGACGCCGCGGCGGTCACGCTGACCCGGCCGTTCAAGGAGCTGGGCTTCGACTCGTTGACCAGCGTCGAGCTGCGCAACCGGTTGGCGTCGGCGACCGGGCTGCGCCTGCCCGCGTCGCTGGTGTTCGACCAGCCGAACGCGGCACGGCTGTCCGCGTGGCTGCTGGACCGGTTGGCGCCATCGGCGCCGGCGGGCATGACGGTCGAGGCGAGTCTGGCCGCACTGACGACGGCGCTGGCCACGGGCGAGCTGGACGACGACGGCACGAGGAACACCGCAGCACGGCTGCGTGAACTGCTGACGGCCCTGGATGGGGCGGCCGAGTCCGCTGACGGCGTGGCCGACCGGCTGGGCGCCGCGTCGGACGCGGAGATCTTCGACTTCATCGACAACGAGCTGGAGACCTCGTGACCATGGGGGACGAGTACCCGACCAACTCCGAGGCCAAGCTCCGCGAGTACCTGCGCAAGGTCACGGCCGACCTGCACCGGACCCGCCAGCGGCTGCGTGCGGCGGAGGCGGAGCTGACCGACCCGGCCGGCGAGCCGATCGCGGTCATCGGGATGGGCTGCCGGTTCCCCGGTGGCGCGGACTCCCCCGCCCGGTACTGGGATCTGCTCGCCGACGGCCGGGACGCGATCGGCGCCTTCCCCACCGACCGTGGCTGGGACCTGGACTCCCTCTACCACCCCGACCCCGATCACCCGGGCACCAGTTACACCGCACAGGGCGGTTTCCTCGCCGACGCCACCCACTTCGACGCGCCGTTCTTCACCGTGAGTCCCCGCGAGGCCACCGCGACCGATCCGCAGCAACGCCTGCTGCTCGAGACCACGTGGCAGGCACTGGACGACGCCGCACTCGACACCACCGCCCTTCGCGGCTCCCGCACCGGCGTCTACGTCGGCGTGATCGCACAGGAGTACGCGCCACGGCTGCCGGACGCCCCGGACGGCGTGGCCGGTCATCTGCTCACCGGCACGACGACGAGTGTCGCGTCCGGCCGGATCTCCTACACGTTCGGCTTCGAGGGCCCGACCCTCACCGTCGACACCGCCTGCTCCTCGTCGCTGGTCGCGCTGCACCTCGCGATCCGGGACCTGCGCGCCGGCGAATGCGACCTGGCGGTGGCCGGTGGGGTGACGGTGATGACCGGGCCGGGGGTGTTCACCGAGTTCAGCAGGCAGCGGGGGTTGGCGCCCGACGGCCGGTGCAAGTCTTTCGGCGCCGACGCCGACGGCACGAGCTGGAGCGAGGGCGCCGGGGTGCTCGTGCTGGAGAAGCTGTCCGTCGCGGTGGCGAAGGGCAGGCGGATCCTCGCCGTACTGCGTGGTTCCTCGGTGAACTCGGACGGCGCCAGCAACGGTCTCACCGCGCCGAACGGGCCCGCCCAGGAACGCGTCATCGCCGCCGCGCTGGCCGACGCCGGCCTCCGGCCCGCCGACATCGACGCGATCGAGGCCCATGGCACCGGCACCCAACTCGGCGACCCCATCGAAGCCAACGCCCTCATCGCCACGTTCACCCCGAACCGCACCACCCCGCTGCACCTCGGCTCCGCCAAGTCCAACCTCGGCCACACCCAGGCCGCCGCGGGCACCGCCTCCCTCATCAAGATCATCCTTGCCCTCCAGCACAACCAACTCCCCAGGACCCTCCACGCCGACCACCCCACCCCCCAGGTCCACTGGCCAGCCACCGTCAACCTCCTCACCACACCCCAACCCTGGCCCGCCACACCGGGCCGACCACGCCGAGCCGGCATCTCCTCCTTCGGCATCAGCGGCGCCAACGCACACCTCATCGTCGAGGAACCGCCCGCCGTCGACGAGGAACCGCGCGAGCCGGGTACCGAGGAGCCGATCGTGTTGCTCGTCTCCGCGGCGGACGAGAAGGCGTTGCGGGAACGCGCGACCCAGCTCGTGTCCACAGTGGACTCCGCAGCGGCGGTCGGTGACGTGGCGGACGCGCTGGCCCGCCGGTCGCGGCTGCCACTGCTGGCCGCCGTGTCGGGACTGGATCGGGCCGAGCTGAGGTCCGGGCTGCGCAGGCTGGCGGACGGGGCGCCGTACGGCGGGCCGGCCAGGGACGGGGTGCGTCTTGCGGTGCAGTTCGCCGGCCAGGGTGGCCAGCGGCCGGGCATGGGACGTGAGCTGTACGAGACGTACCCCGCTTTCGCGGCCGCGGTGGACGACGTGGCCGACACGCTCGACCCGGTGCTCGACCGTCCACTGCGGACAGTCCTGTTCGGCGCCGACCAGGATCCGCTCACCGGCACCGGATACGCCCAGCCCGCGCTGTTCGCCCTGGAAGTCGCGCTCTACCACCTGATCCGCCACTGGGGCGTACGCCCGGACCATCTCATCGGCCACTCCATCGGCGAGCTCGCCGCCGCACACTGCGCGGGCGTCCTCGACCTCCCCGACGCCGCCCGCCTTGTCGCCGCACGCGCCACCCTCATGCAAGCTCTGACAGAGACCGGCGCCATGGTCGCGGTCGAAGCGTCCGAACAGGACCTGACCGACGTGTTAGGACACCACGACGTTGACATCGCCGCCGTCAACGGCCCAAGAAACACCGTGCTTTCCGGCGACAGGGACGCCGTGCTCAGCGCCGCGGCCGAACTCGCCCGTCAGGGTCGGCGGACCACCCGGCTGACCGTCAGCCACGCGTTCCACTCCCGGCTGATGGACCCGATGCTCGAGGAGTTCCGTGCCATCGCTGCGACCCTCACCCACCGGCGAGCCGAACTGCCTGTCGTCTCGACCCTGACCGGTGCGATCGCCGACTTCACGCCGGACCACTGGGTCGAGCACGTCCGCCGTCCGGTCCGGTACGCCGACGGGCTGCGGGTGCTGCGCGACCGCGGCGTCACCGCGTACCTGGAACTCGGCCCGGACGCCACCCTGACCGCGTTGGCCCGCCAGTCCTCGGACGACATCGTGGCCGCTCCGCTGCTGCGCAGGACCGGTGCCGAGCCGGCGACCGCGGTGGCGGCCGTCGCGGAGGTGCTCGCACACGGCGCCGCCGTGGACCGGGTCGCCTTCGCGGGCCGCCCCGGCGCCCGGCACGTCGAGCTGCCGCCGTACCCGTTCCAGCGCGCGCGGTACTGGCTGGACGCCGGCCGGGGCGCCGACCTCGGCGCGACCGGGCTGGCGTCGACCGGGCATCCGCTGCTCGCCGCCGCGGTCCGGCTCGCCGACCGGGACGGCGTGGTGCTGACCGGACGGTTGTCCACGTCCTCGCCCGCGTGGCTGGCCGACCACGTGATCGCCGGCCGCACGATGCTGCCCGGCACGGCGTTCCTGGAACTGGCGGTCCACGCCGCCGACGAGGTCGGCTGCGGGCGCGTCGAGGACCTGACCATCGAGGCGCCGCTCGTGCTGGCCGACGGCGCCCCGGTGACCGTGCAGCTGTCGATCGGCGCGCCCGACGAGAACGGTCGTCGCGACCTTGCCCTGTACGGACAGACCGGCACGGACCTGGCCTGGGTTCGGCACGCGACCGGCACCGTGTCCCCCGCGCGGGCCCATCAGTCCGATGTGGACGTTCCGACCGACGCCGTGCCGCTGGACGTGACCGGCCTGTACGACCAGCTCGACGAACGCGGATACCGCTACGGACCCACGTTCCGGGCCCTGCGGGCAGCCGGCCGGCACGGTGCCGACCTGACCGCCGAGGTGGCCTTGCCCGACGGCTTCGACGTCGCCGGGTACGGGTTGCACCCCGCACTGCTCGACGCCGTGCTGCACGTGCTCGGCGCCGCCGACCCGAACTCGGCGTCGGTGCCGTTCAGTTGGCAGGACGTGGTGCCGCACGCGGTGGGCGTCCGCGCGGTCCGTGCCCTGCTGACTCCCACCGGGCCCGATCGCGTGCGGCTCGTGCTCGTCGACCTGGCGGGCCGGCCGGTGCTCACGGTCGGTTCGTTGCTGCTGCGGCAGATCGGCGACACCGCCGCCGCACCGCCGTTGTACGAACTCGGCTGGACGCCCGCGCACTCCGCGCCGGAGTTGGACCACGGCACCCCTGACGTGGTCCACGTCGAGGCCGCCGGGCCGGCCGAGACGGGGACCGCCACCGCCTCCGCGCTGGCGCGGCTCCAGGACTGGCTCGCCGAGAACCGGTCCGCGCCACTGGTGTTCGTCACCAGGGGCGCGGTACCGGCCCGCCCCGGTGAGCGCGTGACCGCGCCCGCCGCCGCGGCGGTGTGGGGGCTGGTGCGCACCGCCCAGAGTGAGCATCCCGACGTCTTCCGGCTGGTCGACCTCGACCCGGCCGGCACCTCGGCCGACCTCGCGGCGGCGCTGGCCACCGGCGAGCCACAGGTCGCGGTCCGCGGCGGCGAGGTGCTGGTCCCCCGGGTGAGCCGCGCCCCCCTCCCGCTGCGGCCGCCCGCCGACGCGCCAGGGGCATGGCGACTCGTGGCGGGCGAGAGCGGCGGACTCGACGGGCTCACCCTGGCGCCCTCGCACCAGGCGGCCGCGCCGCTGGCGCCGACCAAGGTCCGGGTCGCGATCCGGGCGGCCGGGCTGAACTTCCGGGACGCGTTGCTCGCGCTCGGCATGTACCCCGGCGCGGGTGAGCTCGGCAGTGAGGGCGCCGGGGTGGTCGTCGAGGTCGGCGCCGCGGTGACCGGGCGCGCGGTCGGCGACCGGGTGATGGGCCTGTTCGCCGGCTGTGCGGGTCCACTCGCGACCACCGATCACCGGTCGCTCGCCCCGGTGCCGGCCGGATGGACGTGGCCGCAGGCGGCGACCACCCCGGTCGTCTTCCTGACCGCCTACTACGGACTGGTCGACCTTGCCGGCGCGCGGCCGGGGGAGACGGTGCTGATCCACACGGCGACCGGCGGTGTCGGCATGGCGGCGACGCAACTGGCACGCCTGCTCGGTCTCGCGGTCCGCACCACCGCGAGCACGCCGAAACAGCACCACCTGCTGGCCCTTGGCGTGGCACCGGAACACGTCGCGGACAGCAGGACCACCGGCTACGCCGACGCGTACGCCGACGGTGTCGACATCGTGCTCAACTCCCTTGCGCACGAACACGTCGACGCCTCACTGGGGCTGCTCGGCCCGGGTGGGCGGTTCCTGGAAATGGGCAAGACCGACCTGCGTGACCCGGCGCGGGTCGTCGCCGACCACCCTGGCGTCGCCTACCTGCCGTTCGACCTGATGGACGCGGGCCAGGACCGGATCGCCACGCTCCTTGCCGAACTGGGCGGGCTGTTCGCGGCGGCCGAGCTGACGCCGTTGCCGGTTACCGCACGGGACGTACGTCAGGCGCCCGAGGCGCTGCGCCAGCTCAGCCAGGCCACCCACGTCGGCAAGCTCGCACTCACTGTGCCGCGGCCGCTGTGGACCGACGGGACGGTACTGGTCACCGGCGGCACCGGCGCTCTCGGCGCGCTCGTGGCACGGCACCTCGTCGAGCGGCACGGTGTGCGTCGACTCGTGCTGACCAGCAGACGGGGACCGGACGCGCCAGACGCCGACGTCCTCGCCGAGGACCTGGTCGGACTCGGCGCGCACGTCGACGTCGTCGCCTGCGACCTCACCGACCAGGACGCCGTGCGACGGCTGGTCGCCGACCATCCGCCCACCGCGGTGGTGCACGCGGCGGGTGTGCTGGCCGACGCCCCGGTCGAGGCGCTCGACGCCGACCTGCTGGCGACCGTGCTCGCCGCGAAGGCCGACCCGGCCTGGCTGCTGCACGAGCTCACCCGCGAACTCGACGTGACCGCGTTCGTCCTGTTCTCCTCCGCTGCCGGCGTGCTCGGCAATCCCGGCCAGGGCAACTACGCCGCCGCCAACTCCGCGCTCGACGCGCTCGCCGCCCACCGCGTCGCGGACGGCCTGCCCGCCACGGCGGTCGGCTGGGGCCCGTGGGCGGAGCTCGGGATGGCCGCCGGTATCCGGTTCCCTGCCGGGACGGTGCTGCGGCCGCTCTCCCCGGACCGGGGCCTCGCCATGCTGGACGCCGCGCTCGACACGGGCCGGCCGGCGCCGATGGCCGTCGAGTTCGATCTCCCGGCGTTGCGCGCGGCAGGCAACCCGGCACCGCCACTGCGTGGTCTGGCCGGTCCCGCCCGGCGGACCGCCGGTGACGGCACCGGCCTGCGACACGCACCGGACACGCCGGCTGAACAGCACGAGGTGCTGGTCGAGTTGGTCCGGTCGCAGGTGGTCGAGGTGCTCGGCCTCGACGCCGGGCACCCGGTGCCCGCCGGGCGGCCGTTGCGCGAACTCGGGCTCGACTCGTTGACCTCGGTCGAGCTGCGCAACCGGCTCGCCGCCGCCACCGGGCTGCGGCTGCCGCCCACGCTGGTGTTCGACCACCCGACCCTCGCCGAACTGGCCGAGCGACTGCGCACGGACCTCGGCTGGGCCGCCAGGACCACCGCCGTCCCGGCCGCCAGGACCACCGGCCGGGACGACGACCCCATCGCGATCATCGGCGCGGCCTGCCGGCTGCCCGGCGGGATCGACAGCCCGGCGGCGTTCTGGCGGCTGCTCGCCGACGGGGGGACCGTGACCGGCCCGTTCCCGACCGACCGGGGATGGGACCTGGACACGCTGTTCCACCCCGATCCCGACCACGCCGGCACGTCCTACGTCGACCAGGGCGGGTTCCTCGCCGACGCGGGCGACTTCGACGCCGAGTTCTTCGGGATCGGCGCGCGGGAGGCGACCGCCATCGACCCGCAGCAGCGGCTGCTGCTGGAGACCTCCTGGGAGGCACTGGAGCGGGCCGGCATCGACCCGGCCGGACTGCGCGGCAGTGACACGGGGGTGTTCGCGGGGGTGATCGCCGGCGACTACAAGACGCGGCTCGGTCGGCTGCCCGCCGAGTACGAGGGTTACCTCGGGGTCGGCAACACCGGCAGTGTGGCGTCCGGCCGGGTCGCGTACACGCTCGGGCTGCACGGGCCCGCGTTGACCGTCGACACGGCCTGCTCCTCGTCCCTGGTCGCGCTGCACCTGGCGGCGAAATCTCTGCGGGACGGTGAATGCGACCTCGCGCTGGCCGGCGGCGCCACCGTGATGGCCAGTCCCGGCATGCATGTGGAGTTCAGCAGGCAGCGCGGGCTGGCACCGGATGGCCGGTGCAAGCCGTTCTCCGCCACGGCCGACGGCACCGCCTGGTCGGAGGGCGCGGTGATGCTCGTCCTGGCGCCGCTGTCCACCGCAAGGGCCCGAGGGTGCCCGGTGCTCGGGCTCGTGTCGGCCACGGGGGTCAACTCCGACGGCGCCAGCAACGGCCTGACCGCCCCGAACGGTCCTGCCCAGCAACGGCTCATCGAGCGCACGCTGGCCGACGCGGGCCTCCGTCCGTCCGATGTGGACGCGGTGGAGGCACACGGCACCGGCACCTCGCTCGGCGACCCGATCGAGGCGCAGGCGCTACTGGCCACGTACGGACAGGACCGGGACCGGCCACTGGAACTGGGTGCTGCCAAGGCGAACCTCGGCCACTCCCAGGCCGCAGCCGGGGCGGCCGGGGTGCTGAAACTGCTGCTGGCACTACAACACGGCGAGTTGCCGCCGACACCGAACATCGCCGAGCCGACACCGCACGTCGACTGGTCGGCGGGTGCCGTGCGGCTCACCACGACCGCGACCCCGTGGCCGCGCGAGCCGGGTCGGCCGCGGCGCGCGGCGGTGTCCGCGTTCGGCATCAGCGGCACCAACGGGCACGTCATCATCGAGGAACCACCCGCCTGCGCCGACCACCGACCTGTCCACAGTGGACCGTTCGGGCCGCTGCCGCTGTCCGCCAGGACCGAGCGGGCGCTGCGGGCTCAGGCGGGCCGGCTGGCCGAGTGGCTCGCCGAGCACCCCGAGGCGCGGCCGGACGACGTCGCGTTCGGACTCGCCGCACGCCACCGGTTCGACCACCGCGCGGTCGTGCTCGCCGAGGACCGGACGAGCGCGGTCGCCGGTCTCGCCGAGCTGGCCGAGGGCAGTCCGGCGAGCGACGTGGTGGGCACGATCCGTTGCGGCGACGGGAAAACCGCCTTCCTGTTCACCGGGCAGGGCAGCCAACGCCCCGGCATGGGCGAGGAGTTGTACGCGACCGAACCGGCGTACGCCGCGGCCTTCGACACGGTCCGCGCGCACCTTGACCCGCTGCTGCCCACTCCCCTGCGTGCGGCGCTGTCCGACCGGGAACTGCTCGATGGGACCAGATACGCCCAGGCCGCACTGTTCGCGGTCGAGGTCGCGCTGTACCGGCTCCTGGAGTCACGCGGGTGCCGGCCGGACTACCTGCTCGGTCACTCGATCGGCGAGGTGGCCGCCGCGCATGTCGCGGGTGTGCTCGACCTGCCGGACGCGTGCGCGCTGGTCGCCGCGCGTGGCCGGCTGATGGCGGCGGCGCCGGGCGGCGGCGCGATGTGGAGCGTCGAGGCGACCGAGGACGAGATCGCCCCGACGCTGGCCGCCGGCCGTGTCGTGCTCGCCGCGGTGAACGGACCGCGTGCCGTGGTGATCTCCGGGGACGCCGACGAGGCCGAGCAGCTCGCACAGTGGTGGACGCGGGCGGGCCGACGGGCACGCAGGCTCCGCGTCAGCCATGCCTTCCACTCCCCACACATGGATTCGGTGCTGGCCGAGTTCCGCGCGGTGGCCGAAGGCCTGACCTACCGGCCGCCGACGCTGCCGGTGGTGACCAACCTGACCGGTGCGCCTGACGAGCGGATCACCGAGCCGGAGCACTGGGTGCGGCACGTCCGGCAGCCCGTCCGGTTCGCCGACGGTGTGCGCTGGCTGGCCGACCACGGCGTCGGGCGGTGGGTCGAGCTCGGCCCCGACCCGGTGCTGCTTGGCATGGTGTCGGGCTGTCTCACCGACGCCGCGCAGGACGCGGTGTTCGCACCGGCGCTGCGCCGCGGCCGACCCGAGCGGTTGACCCTGACCACCGCGCTGGCGTGCGCGCCGCGCGTCGACTGGACCGGCTACCACCCCGAAGGCCGGCTGACCGACCTGCCGACCTACGCCTTCGAGCGGCAGCGGTACTGGCTGGACCCGGCCCCGCACCACGTCTCGTCGGAGGGGCTCGGGCTGGCCGACGGCGAGCACCCGCTCCTCGGTGGCCTCGTCGACCTGGTCGAGGAGGACCGGACGGTGCTCACCGGCGCCGTGTCCGCCAAGGGACCGAAGTGGACCGCGGACCACGTGGTGGCCGGCCGAACACTGTTGCCCGGCACGGCTTTCGTGGACCTCGCGCTGCACGCCGCGCGCGTGGTGGGTCGGCCGGAGCTGACCGAGCTGACGGTGGAGACGCCGTTGGCGCTGACCGCCGCACCGGCCCGACTCCAGGTGTCGGTGGGGCCAGCGGACACGGACGGCGGACGCACGGTGGCCATCCGGTCCAGGAGCGGCGACGACGACTGGGTCCGGCACGCGACCGGCAGCATCACCGCCGCCGTGGTGCGGGACGCCGACCGGCTCGACGTCTGGCCACCGGCGAACAGCGAACCGGTGCCGCTCGCCGAAGTCCGTGCCCGGCTGACAGCCATCGGCTACGACTACGGCGCCGCCTTCCTCGGGCTGGCCGCGGCCTGGCGCGCCGGCGGCGACTGGTACGGCGAGGTCACGCTGCCGACGGGGGTGTCCGACACCGGCCATGTGGTCCATCCCGCGTTGCTGGACGCGGCGCTGCACCTGCTTGTGCTCGGCGCCGATCGGGACGACGTCCCGCTGCGGCTGCCGTTCGCCTGGTCCGGGATCACCGTGCACCAGGACGTGTCCGGCCCGGTGCGGGTACGGCTTCGTCCGACCGGGCCGGACACGGTGCGCGTGCTGCTGGCGGACGAGGCGGGCCGGCCGGTCCTCTCGATCCGCTCGCTGGTCCTGCGGCCGGTCACCGCTCAGCGCGCGGGCGGGTTGTACGAGCTGGCCTGGCGGCCGGTGCCGCCCGCGACGGGCGTGGCTCGCTTCCAGGTCGTCGGGGACGACCCGCTCGGACTGTCCACTCTGGACGCCTCGACCCGGTCCGATTCGGACGGTGCGGTGCTGGTCGGGACGTTCCTCGGCCAGACCGCGCGGGACGTGCCCGCCGAGGCACAGGCGACCGCCGCACGGGTGCTGGCGCTGCTCCAGTCCTGCGTGCGGACCGGACGTCGGCTGGCCGTCGTCACCCGAGGCGCGGTGGCCGCCGGGCCGGCCGAGGGCGTCCGGGACCTGGCCGCCGCGCCGGTGTGGGGTCTTGTCCGCGCCGCGCAGGCGGAGCATCCGGGCCGGTTCACGCTGATCGACGTCGACGAGGACTCGACGGCCTCGCTACCGGCGGCGCTCGCCACCGGCCAACCGCAACTGGCCGTCCGCGACCGCATCGCGTACACGCCACGGCTCGCGCTCACGGCGGCGCCGGCCACCGCCGAGCCGCGACTGGCCGGTGCGACGGTGTTGGTCACCGGCGGCACCGGCGCCCTCGGCCGACTCGTTGGCCGGCACCTGGTCGAACGGCACGGCGTGGCGCGGCTGGTCCTCGTGAGCAGACGAGGCGACGCCGAGCTCGTGGGCGCCGACGTCGAGGTCGTCGCCTGCGACGTGACCGACGCACGCCAGGTCGACGACCTGTTCGCCGGCCGGACCATCGACGCCGTCGTGCACGCCGCCGGTGTGCTGGCCGACTCGACCGTCGAGAACATGAGCGACGAGCGCCTGCACCGGGTGCTGACGCCCAAGGTCGACGGAGCGTGGCTTCTGCACCGGGCCACGCTCGGCCTGCCGCTGCGGGCGTTCGTGCTGTTCTCCTCCTCTGCCGGGCTGCTCGGCAACGCGGGTCAGGCCAACTACGCGGCGGCCAACACGTTCCTCGACGCGCTCGCCGCCTACCGGCGTGCCGAGGGACTGCCCGCGACCGCGCTTGCCTGGGGACCGTGGACGACCGGGATGGCGGCGGGCACGACCCGGGTCGGCGCCGGCGAGCTAGCCGGGATCGCACCCGAGGACGCGCTCGACACCGCGCTCACCACGGACCGCGCCCTGCTCGCGCCGCTCACCCCGGACCTGGCCGTGTTGCGCGCTCGAGCGGCCGAGGACCGGCTGCCCGACGCGCTGCGCGAGTTGGTGCCGGCCCGCCGGGCCACGACGCGCGAGAGCCGACCCGCCGCCGAGTCGCTCACGGCACGGTTGGCGACGCTGCCGGGGCCGGCCGAGCGGGCCGCGGTGCTGGCCGATCTGGTGGCCGGACACGTCGCGGCCGTGCTCGGGCTGCCGGCGGGTCGGGTCGAGCCGCGCAAACCGTTCAAGGACATCGGCTTCGACTCGCTGGCCGCGGTGGAACTGCGTAACCGGATCGCCGCGTCGACCGGTCTGCGGCTACCCGCGACCGCGGTGTTCGACTTCCCGACCCCCGGCGCGCTCACCGACGAGCTGGCCACCCGGCTGGCCCGGTCCGGGCCCTCGCTCGACGCGGACCTTGACCAGCTCGCGGCCCGACTGACGGGGCTGAACGGCGACCTCGAACAACGCGTCGCCGTGCGGGACCGGCTGTACCGGCTGGCCGAGTCGCTCGGTCCGGTCCCCTCGGACGGCGCGGCCGGCATCGGCGACGCCTCACTGGATGAGGTGTTCGCGCTCATCGACGGCGAACTAGGCCGGCAGACGGCCGAAGGAGGCGCACCGGCATGACCAAGGACGAGCCGGACGAGAAGCTGGTCGAGTACCTGAAGTGGACCGCGACGAACCTTCGGGAGGCCCGCGAAAAGCTGGCCGAGCTCGAGGCGGCCGCGCACGCGCCCATCGCCGTCGTCGGCATCGGCTGCCACTATCCCGGCGCGGACGGACCGGACGGGCTGTGGCGGCTGCTCGCCGACGGGGTGGACGCGATCACGCCGTTTCCCGCCGACCGGGGCTGGGACCTGGACCGGTTGTACGACCCGGATCCGGACGCCCCTGGCACCTCCTACGCAAGGCACGGCGGGTTCCTGCGCGATGTCGCGGACTTCGACGCGTCGTTCTTCGGGATGGGTCCCCGCGAGGCGCTCGGCACCGATCCCCAGCAGCGACTGCTGCTGGAGACGGCGTGGGAGACGTTCGAGGACGCGGGGATCGACCCGACCTCGGTGCGTGGCGAGCGGGTGGGTGTCTACATCGGACTGATGTACAGCGACTACGGCACCCGCCTGTCCCCCATCCCGCCCGAGGTCGAGGGGTTCATCGGCAACGGCAGCACCGCCAGCGTCGCGTCCGGGCGGCTCGCGTACGTGTACGGGCTGTCGGGGCCGGCCGTCACGGTGGACACCGCTTGTTCGTCGTCCCTGGTCGCCATGCACTTCGCGATCCGGGCGCTGCGGGCCGGCGAGTGCACGATGGCGTTGGCGGGTGGGGCGACCGTGTTGTCGACACCCGGGGTGTTCACCGAGTTCAGCAGGCAGCGCGGGTTGTCGAAGGACGGCCGCTGCCGGTCGTTCGGCGCCGACGCCGACGGCACCGGCTTCGGCGAGGGCAGCGGGCTGGTCCTGCTGGCGCCGCTGGCCGAGGCGGTGCGGGCCGGGCTGCCGGTGCGCGCGGTGCTCCGCGGTTCGGCGATCAACTCCGACGGCTCGTCGAACGGACTGACCGCCCCCAACGGGCCGGCACAGCAGCGCGTCATCCGGGCAGCCCTGGCCGACGCCGGGCTCCGACCGTCCGATGTGGACGCGGTGGAGGCACACGGCACCGGCACGTCCCTCGGTGACCCGATCGAGGCGCAGGCCCTCGCCGACGTGTACGGGCACGAAAGGGCCGGCGCCCCGCTGCGGTTGGGCGCGCTGAAGTCGAACATCGGCCACTCGCAGGCGGCCGCCGGGGTGGGCGGGGTGATCAAGATGGTGCTGGCGATGGAACGCGAGCTGCTCCCCCGCACGCTGCACGCCGAGCCGCCGAGCCAGCACGTGGAGTGGCCGGACTCGCTCGCGCTGGTGACCGAGCCGGCCCCGTGGCCGAGAACGGCCGACCGGCCGCGCCGGGCCGGCGTGTCGTCGTTCGGCATCAGCGGGACCAACGCGCACGTGCTGGTCGAGGAAGCACCCCGGGCGCGCGGTTCGGAGTCCCCGGCCGACAGCCGAGCCGGTGTGCACGTGGTGCCGCTGAGCGCGCACGACGAGTCCGCGCTGCGGGCCATGGCCGGCGCGTTGCTGCCCGTGCTGAACACCGCGGTCGCCGGGGACGTCGCCCATTCGCTGACGACCGGTCGTGCGCTGCTGCCACACCGCGCCGTCGTGCACGGCGACGCGGCCGGGGTGCGGACCGGGCTGGCCGCGTTGGCCGCCGGCAGACCGGCCCCCAATGTCCACACCGGACGCCACGGGCCTGGCCGCACCGCGTTCCTGTGTTCCGGCCAGGGCAGCCAACGCGTCGGCATGGCCGAGGAGCTCGCCTCGACCAGCCCCATGTTCGCCGCCGCGTTCGCGGACGTGCTCGCCGCGCTGGACGAGTCGCTGGACCAGCCGTTGCGCCCGCTGTTGTCCGAGGCGGCCGCGCTGGCGCGCACCGAGTTGGCCCAGCCCGCGCTGTTCGCCGTCGAGGTCGCCCTCGGCCGGCTGTACGCGCACTGGGGCGTGGTCCCGGACTACCTGATCGGCCACTCGGTCGGCGAGCTCGCCGCCGCCCACCTGGCCGGCGCGCTCACCCTGACCGACGCGGCCAGGCTGGTCGTGGCGCGCGGCAGGGTGATGCAGGCGGCCCGCCAGGGCGGGGCGATGGCCGCCATCGCGGCCACCGAGGCGGCCGTGCTCGCCGGACTGCACGGCCGTGCGCACGCCGTCTCGGTGGCCGCGGTGAACAGCCCGCTGTCCACCGTGATCTCCGGCGACGAGCAGGACGTGCTCGCACTGGTCCGGCACTGGCGGGGAGCGGGACACAAGGCCCGCCGGCTGCGGGTCAGCCACGCGTTCCACTCACCGCACATGGATCCGGTGCTGGCCGAGTTCCGCGAGGTCGCCACCGGGCTCGACGTCCGTGAGCCGGTCCGGCCGCTGATCTCGACCGTCACCGGCGGGCCGGTCGACGCCGCCGCACTGTCCACACCGGACCACTGGGTGCGTCAGCTTCGGGACACCGTGCGGTTCGCTGACGGCATCGCCTGGCTACGCGCCGAAGGCGTGCGGCGGTACCTCGAACTCGGTCCCACGGCGGCACTCGCGCCGATGGTCAGCGAATGCTGCGCCGACGACCCGACGGTCACCGTGGCCGCCGCGCTGCGGGTCGACCGGCCGGAGCTCGAGTCGGTGCTCGCCGCGGCCGCCACACTGCACACCGCGGGTGCCGAGGTGGACTGGGCCGCGGTGAACGGCCCCGGTCGACGGGTGCCGCTGCCGACGTACCCGTTCCAGCGCCGCCGGTACTGGCTCGACCAGCCGCCGGCACAGGCCCGCACCCACGCGGAAGCGGCGTTCTGGACCGCGGTCGACGACCACGACCCGGTCGGTGTGCTCGCCGCGCTCGACCTGTCCGACAACGACAAGGAGTCGGTGGCCGCACTGCTGCCGGCACTGGCCCGGCTACGCGCACAGGTCCCTCCGACGCCGACGCGGGACGACCGGTCCGTGTCGTTGCGCGACCGGCTGGCGAGCCATGGCGCGGACCGGGACGAGGTACTGACCGAGCTGGTGCTGACGAACGCCGCCGCCGTGCTCGGTCACGACGAACCCGTCGAACTGGGTGTCCACACGCCGTTCCTGGAGGTCGGGTTCACCTCGTTCACCGCGCTGGAACTACGCAACCGGCTGTGCGGCCAGACGGGCCTGACCGTTCCGCTGACCGCGATCTACGACTTCCCCACCACCGCCGAGCTGGTCGCCTACCTGCGCGCCGAGCTCGTCCCCGCCCAACCCGCAACCAGCGAACAGGAGTGACATGTCCGGGACACTGACAAAGACGTTGTTGATCACGGCGCCCATCGAACTGGTGTGGCGGTCGTTCGCCGACCCGGCCGAGCTCGCGGTCTGGTACGTGCCCGGCGTCACGGCGTTCGAGGCGCGGGCGGGTGGGCGCGTCGAGTTCGACATCCCGCACGCGCTCGGCACCGTCGAGGGCGAGGTGCTGGCCGCCGAGGAGCCGCGGCTGCTGTCCTGGCGGGAAGGTCCCGGCCTGCTGCCCGGGGACACCGTGGTCACAATCCGGCTCACGGAAGTCGACGGCGGCACGCGGCTGGACTACGAGCAGGCGGGGTTCGGCAGCGGCCCGGAGTGGGCGGACGAGATCCAGGCGCACGACATCGGCTGGGGCCAGTGCCTTGCCGACCTGGCGCTGGTGACCGAGACCGGGGTGCGGTCGCGGCGCAGCAGCCGGGCCAAGTCGCAGTTCGGGGTGGTCAGCCTGGACGGCGCGGCCGGGCTTCGCGTGCTCGGCGTCAAGCCGGGCTCGTGCGCGGACCGGGCCGGGCTGCGGCCGGACGACCTGCTGATCCGGCTCAACGGCGGCGCCGTGTTCAGCCGCAGGGAGCTGTGGTTCTTCTCCAGCGAGCACACCGCGGGCGACCTGGTGACCGCGGACTGGATCCGGGGCGGTGTCCCGATGTCTGGCACGTCCACAATGGACGGTCCGCCCGCGCGGCCGGAGACGGCGGGCGACGCGCCGATCGACTACGGCGGCAACACCACGCTCAGCCAGTCCGCCCGCTGACCGGCACCCACGCTGCACAGGAGGATCGATGAGTGGCGGCGCCCACCCCACGGCCGAGGACCAGAACCAGGTGGTCATGCTGGCGGTCAGCTCGTTGCTGCCGGGCGACTCGCCGCGCCTCGGCGGCGAGAACGGGGAGTACGTCGCGCTGCTCGCCGAGTCGGCGGCCGAGACCCTGCCGCCGATCGTCGTGCAGCGGGCCACGATGCGGGTGATCGACGGCAGGCACCGGGTGCGTGCCGCCACTCTGCGTGGGCAGGACGCGATCGCGGCCCGGTTCTACGACGGCGGCGACGAGGACGCCTTCGTCCTCGCGGTGCGGGCCAACGTCACGCACGGGTTGCCGCTGTCGCTCGCCGAACGCACGGCGGCAGCCGCGCGGATCATGCGGTCCCACCCACACCGGTCGGACCGCACGATCGCGGCCGCCACGGGCCTGGCCGGCACGACGGTGGGGACGATCCGCCGGTGTTCAACCGCGGCGATCCCGCGGTCGAACACCAGGGTCGGCAGGGACGGGCGCGTCCGGCCGGTGAACAGCGCGGCGGGTCGGCGGCTCGCCACCGAACTGCTGTCCCGCCATCCCGACGCGTCACTCCGCGAGATCGCGCGAGCGGCCGGGATAGCGCCGGCGACGGTGCTGGACGTGCGGGACCGCGTGCGGGCCGGCACGGACCCGGTGCCGCCGAGACAACGCCGCGCCGAGAGACCGGACCCGAGCGTCGACCCGGCCGCGCTGCTCCAGCAGTTACGCAAGGACCCGTCGCTGCGGTTCACCGAGTCGGGACGCACCCTGCTCCGCTGCTTGGACAGCGACATCACCGGGGCGACCGGGTGGGCGGCGGTCGCGGACACCGTGCCGACCCACTGCGCCGGTCTCGTCGCAGAACTCGCCCGGGAAAAGGCGCAGCAATGGAATGCTTTCGCGACACAGATCGACCGCCGTAGAAATGTGCACCCGACCCCGGCGTGAATTCTCAGACCGGCACGTATTCCGGCCGGTTCGTCACGGGTGCGGGATCGATTAGCCGCCGCACGAGTGTGACCGCGACCGGCTCGACGGGAATCGCGCGTTCCCGGGTGTTCGGGGTGTTCATCTGCTCGGTCAGCAGCATTCCCGGCCGGGTGACGAAGAATTCGGTGTCCGGGTGCCGCGCCGCGGCCCAGTGGGTCAACCCCTCGACGGCGTGCTTCGCGGCCACGTAGTGCGGCCAGTCCGCGGGCGGCGCGGTCACCGCGGCCGACGAGACGACAAGGCAACGGCCGCGCGCCTTGTCCACCGCGCCCAGCAGCCCCGCCAGCGGCGCGCTGACCAGGGCGAACGCGGTCGCCACGAAGTCGTGGACCCGGTCGAGCCCGGCCGGGTCCAGGCGCAGCGGGCGGATCGGCGGCGCCGCACTGCACACCAGCAGGTCGACGGTGCCGCCCGCCGTGTCGGCCACGCGCGCGGACCAGTCGTCGTCCGTGGCATCGCCGGGGCAGGAGACGATCTCACCGCCGAGTCCCGCCCCGAGCGCGGCCAGCTCGGCGAGTTCGTCTGGCCCACCTCGGTGGCCGACCAGCACCCGGCCGCCCTGGCTCGCGAGTGCCAGTGCCAGTGCGGCACCGAGGCCGCGGCTGCCGCCGACGACCACCGACGTGTGTCCGCGTAGCCGGTCCGAGCGGGGCAGGAGTTCGCCGACACGGTCGGCCGACGGGCCCGGCACCGGGCGCCGGACCATCGTTTCGATGGTCGCCGCCGCCACCGTGACCGCGTCGCCGAACAGTGCGGCGGTGCTGGTCAGGAGCCCGAACCTCGGGTCGAAGTCGACGACCTCGGCCCGGTAGGACAGCGCGAGCGGCGCCGTCGACTCGACCGGGCGCAGCCGCAGCGACACGGCGTTGAGCAGGCAGTCGCGGCCCGGCAGCTCCATTCCCGCCACGAAACTGCACCAGCTCAGGCAGGTCAGCGGCAGCCTGCCGAGCAGGCTGGCCGCGGTCGGCCAGCGGTCGCACAGTGCGTCGAGGCCAGGACCGTACGGGCCGGTCACCGCGAACCCGGGGACGAGGTCGTCCGGCGTGACGACCCGGGGCTCCGCGCGCGGCGTCCTGTTCAGATGGGCGCCGACACTGACACCGCCACGCAACAGGGTGACGGTCACGCAGACCACGTCGCCGTCCAGCACGGTGATCCGCGTCCGGTCGTCGGTGTCGAGGGAAAGCACGGTGTCGTAGCGGGTGTCCGGGTGCGTCGGCTGGCTGAACTCGAGGTCGATGCCGTGAATCGCGCCGGGCCGCGCGGCGACCTCGTCGAGCGCGGCCACCGCGGCGAGCACGCCGTGGGCGACCTGCTTCCCGAACGGCGTGCGCCGGGCATAGCGCGCTGAGACGTGCAGCGGATTGCGGTCACCACTGGCGTCCGCGAAAACGTCGAGATCGGCGTGGGACAGAAACATCGCGACTCCGTCAATTTGATGGCCTATCCGGGCGTAGTCACGGAATTGTGACAACTGGTCTTCCTTGCCGGGCACCTGAATTCTCCCGTAGCATTCATCTCGTTCGCAACAATGCACGAACCTGACCTGGAGTGGTCTCATGGAAACCAGTCGGAAATCCGGTGCGGTCGCGGACGCGGTCGAGGACACCGTCGTGACGGCGCTGCGGGCGGTGCTCGGTGTGGCCGAGGTGGCTCCCGACGCGCGGTTCGCGGCACTCGGCGGCGACTCGATGCGTGCCGTGCGCGTGCTTTCCCGCCTGTGGCGTGAGCTCGGCGTCGAACTGCCGGTGGACAGTCTCCAGAAGGACACGACGGTGGCGGAGTTCGTCGCCGTCGTCCGCGAGCACGCGTCGGCGCGGCCGGCATGAACCCTGCGACCACACCAGGCATCGCGGTGGCCGGGACGTTCACCCTCGACGCCGTCACCGAGCCGATGGCGGTCGTGCTGGCGAAGGAGGCGCCCGGCAGGTCGGTGGCGGCCGCGCCCTACGGTCAGGTGTTGGAGGCCCTGCACGACCCCGGCAGCGCGCTGATGACCAACACCGGAGTGAACGTCCTGTTGTTGCGGCTGGCGGACTTCGTCCGCGGCGGTGGGCTCGCCGAGCTGGGCGAGCGGGCCGACGCCATGGTCGGTGAGCTCGTCACCGTGCTGGCCGACATACCGAACCACTCGGTCGCCACCTGGTTCGTGGCCGTCCTGCCGAGTTCGCCGTCGGTCGCGGCGGACGCCGCACTCGACCGCTGGGTGCGCGAGGCCGGCGAGCGGATCACCGCCGCGGTGGCGACGACCCCCGGCGTCCACCCGGTCGCGCTCGACACGCTGGCGGAGCTGTACGACGTCGGCGAGGTGCACGACGAGTACGCCGACCGGATCGGGCACCTGCCCTACACCGACGAGTACTGCGCCGCTCTGGCTACCTGGCTCGTGCGGCTGGCGGTGAGTAGCTGGACCAAACCCAAGAAGGTCGTCGTGCTCGACTGTGACAACACGCTCTGGGCCGGCGTCTGCGGTGAGGACGGTCCCACCGGCATACGGGTCACCGACGCGCACCGGCGGCTGCAGGAGTTCATGCTGGCGCAGCGTGCCGGCGGGAAGCTGTTGTGCCTGTGCAGCAGGAACAACGAGGCGGATGTCGAAGAGGTCTTCGCCGCCAACACCGGCATGGTGCTGTCGTGGGACGACGTCACCGCGCACCGGATCGGCTGGCACCCCAAGGCGCATTCGCTGCGGGAGTTGGCCGACGAGCTGGATCTCGCGCTCGGCTCGTTCATCTTCGTCGACGACGACGCCGTCGAGTGCGCGTCGGTACGGGCACAACTGCCTGAGGTGGCCACGCTGGAGCTGTCCCGCGACGGCGAGCAGATCAGGCGGCAGCTCGACCACGCCTGGGCGTTCGACCAGCTCTCGACGACCGACGAGGACCGACTGCGCGCGGACTGGTACGCCACCAGGGACGAACGGTCCGCACTGCGCGATGCCAGTGCCGACTACCAGGACTTCCTGGACCGCTGCGCGATCGAGATCGACTTCGTCGACCTCGGCGACGACGGGCTCGAGCGCGCCGCGCAGCTCACCGCTCGCACGACGCAGTTCAACCTCGCTGGCGCGGTCCACTCGGTGCCGCAACTGCGCGCGCTGCTCGCCGGGTCGGGCCGGGGCTGGTTGGTCCGGGTCCGGGACCGCTTCGGCGACTACGGCGTCGTCGGCCTGGTCGTCGCCGAGCGGCACGACGACGCCGTCGAACTGCCGGTCTTCCTGCTCAGCTGCCGGGTGCTGAACCGGCGCGTGGAGCAGGAGGTGCTTCGGTTCGTCGCGAGTCATGCCGAAACCATTGGCGCGTCGAGGATCCTGCTGCCGGTGCGGCCGACCGCCCGCAACGCGCCAGCACGTCTGTTCGTCGAACAGGCGACCGGGGTGGCCCTCGGCGCGGACGACGCGCCGACCACCGTGTCCATACCGGTGGGGGACCTGGCTCCGCAGCCCGCCGATCGGTGAGCGGGCCGCGAAGCGTGGGTCACCAGGTGACCGGGAGCCTGCTGACGCCGCTGACCTGTGAGTACAGGCGGAACGGCACCTCGCTGGGGTCCACCGCCAGTCGCAGGCCGGGCAGCCTGCGCAGCAGCGTCCCGAGGATCACCCGCAGTTCGACCCTGGCCAGCGGCTGGCCGACACACTGGTGGATGCCGTAGCCGAACGCGAGGTGTCCGTGGGTCTGCCGGTGCAGGTCGAACCGGTCGGCGTCGGGGAACTGGGCGCCGTCCCGGTCCGCGGACACCGTCAACGGCACGATGCCCTCCCCCGCCGGGATGACGACCCCGCCGACCTCGATGTCCTCGGTGGCAACGCGGAGCACCACGAGCTGTGAGATCGTCAAGTACCGCAACAGCTCCTCGACGGCGTCCGGCAGCAGCTCCGGATCGGCCCGCAGTTCGGCGAGCTGTTCTGGGTGACACAGCAGGGTGAGCATGCCGGTCGCGGTCATCGACGCCGTGGTGTCGTGCCCGGCGACGGCGAGCACCAGGGTGGTGTTGACCGTGTCCTGGCGGGTGATCTCGCCCTCGCGTTCCGCGGTGATCATGGCGCCCAGGATGTCGTCGCCCGGTTCGGCGGCCGCGTCCCGTTCTGCGGCCAGTTCGGCGAGATAGCCACGCAGGGCCGCGCCGGCTTCCCTTGCGCGGGCCGGCGCCGCCGGATCGTTGACGTCGTGGCCGTTCAGCAGGTGCTGCGAGGCGGTGTTGAAGAACTGCCAGTCCTGTGCGCGTACCCCGAGAATCCAGCTCAGCACCGTCGAGGGCACCGGCAGCGCCAGTGCCTCGACCAGGTCCACCGGGCGGTCGCCCGCCATCATCGTGTCGATGGTGTCGTTCACCAACCGCTCGATCCTCGGCGCCATCGCCTGGATCCGCTTGACGGTGAAGTGTTTGACGAGGAGCCGCCGGAACACCGTGTGCTCGGGCCGGTCCATCCGCAGGAACGGCCGCTCCACGTCGGTCGGCGGGCGGGCCCCGATGCGGGGGAAGCCCGGGTTGCGCGTGTCCGCGCTCACCCGCGGATCGGTGAGGACGGCGCGCACATCGTCGTACCGAGTGACCCCTCGGCCGTGGTGACCCGCTTGACGGGATTTTCCTTGCGCAGCAAGGCATACAGTTCCGGCGGGTCGAACAACGCGCGTGGCCAAGGAAAAGCCTGCGTGAGCGCCGCGGCTGGCGTGGTCGTGGTCATCTCTGCTCCTCCGGGATGTCATTCCTGCTCCCACCCTTCGCCGCACTCCTAAAGCCGGCCTGAAAGGGGGCGTCGTCAGCACCAACCAGCGCCTGCACCCCGATGCCCCCCTTGTCGGGTTCCCCTCCGTGGGAGCGATGGCTGGTGGGTTGGCCGCCGGACCCGCCGCCGTGCGAGGGGCGGGCCCGGCGGGTGGTCAGCTCGTGCGGACGTTGTAGGGAATCTCCACTGTGGACTGTGCACCCTCGGCCGCGGTGG
>Ga0193716_1000145_pt1 | contig 41338 bp, 37 predicted proteins | sample U2c1metaG_FD_145901 | JGI IMG/M metagenome (GOLD analysis project Ga0193716, IMG submission 145901) | Soil microbial communities from a riparian zone of the East river system, Colorado, United States - U2c1 | ecosystem: Environmental > Terrestrial > Soil > Riparian zone | place: USA: East River...
GGCGCACGAAGAAGTCGTGAAGCTCGGCGCGAGTTTGAGCGCCGAGGCGCGCCCGCGCGCTACCTGCGCCGTGTGCCTGGTGCAGGATTCGGCGGCCTATTGGGCGCATGTCGGCGATAGCCGCATTTATCAACTGCGGCAGTCGCAGGTGTTGGAACGCACCCGCGATCACAGCCACGTCGAGGTGTTGCTGCGCGAAGGCCTGATCACTGAAGCCGAAGTGCACGGCCACCCGATGCGCAACTACGTCGAGTGCTGTCTCGGCGGAGATGCGGCACTGCCTGAAATGACCATCTCATCGCGGCGCAAACTCAAAGCCGGCGATGTCCTGCTGCTCTGCACCGACGGATTGTGGGCGAACTTGCGAGACCAAGATTTCGTGCGCTTCGCGCAGAACCAGGCCAAGCCCCTGCGCGACACGCTGACCGAACTCGGAACGCAGGCGGTCGAAGCTTCCGCCCCGTACAGCGACAACACGAGTGCCGCGGCGCTGCGATGGAAGGCGGCGTGAGCCTTCGCCCCAGCGGACGCGCCGCCGATGAATTGCGCGCATTGAAATTTGAGCGCGGCTTTACCAAGCATGCGGAGGGCTCCGTGCTGGTGAGTTTCGGCTCCACGCGGGTCTTGTGCACCGCCAGTATCGAAGACACCGTGCCGGGTTTCTTGCGCGGTACCGCACAAGGCTGGGTGACCGCCGAATACGGCATGCTGCCGCGCGCGACCCATACCCGGTCGGCACGCGAGGCGGCCCGCGGCAAGCAATCCGGCCGCACCCAAGAGATTCAACGCCTGATCGGCCGCTCGCTGCGGGCGGTCGTGGACTTAAAGGGATTAGGGGAGCGTACGGTCACCATCGATTGCGATGTGCTGCAGGCCGACGGCGGCACGCGCACGGCGGCGATCACCGGCGGCTTCGTGGCTTTGGCGGATGCCATCGACACTTTGCTCAAAAAGCGAAGTATCACGGCAAACCCGTTGCATGGCCAGGTCGCTGCCGTGTCGGTGGGCATTTACCGCGGCACGCCGGTTCTTGATCTCGACTACGCGGAGGATTCAAACGCGGAAACCGATATGAATGTCGTCATGAACAGCGGCGGCGGCTTCGTCGAAGTCCAGGGCACGGCAGAAGGCCACGCGTTTCGCCGCCACGAGCTCGACCAATTGTTGGACCTTGCGACGCAAGGCATCGCGCAGTTGCATGCCGCACAGCTCAGCGCCCGTACCGGGAATGCTCAGACAGGCTCCTAAGCGACTGGTGGTCGCCACCGCCAACGAAGGCAAGCTGCGCGAATTTCGTTCTCTGCTGGCCGGTTTGCCCTACGAGCTGAGCAGCCTTGCAGAACTCGGCCTGCCGTCGCCGGCAGAGACCGGCTCGAGTTTTCTGGAAAACGCCGCATTGAAAGCGCGTCACGCCGCGGCTTCAAGCGGGTTCGCCGCAGTCGCCGATGATTCCGGAATCGAAGTCGATGCCCTGGGCGGAGCGCCCGGCATCCACTCGGCCCGCTATGCCGGCGCCGATGCCGACGACGGCGCGAACAACGCGAAATTGATGAGTGCACTTCGAGGCGTACCCGGCGAGCGGCGGCGGGCGCGCTATCGATGCGCGTTGGTACTGATCGACGCAGCGGATGCGGCGCCGCTTACGGCGGAGGCGGCCTGGGAGGGATTCATCCTCGACGCGCCGCGAGGTTCCGGCGGCTTTGGCTACGACCCATATTTCTGGCTGCCGGAACTCGATAAAACAGCGGCCGAGCTTACCCCTGAAGAGAAAAACCGCTTGAGCCATCGCGGCAAGGCGATGCGAGCGCTGCGCGAGGCGCTGCTGGCCCGGCTCGGAGCTCAGGCGCAGCCGGCGGTGCGCACGTGATGGACACGTCGCTGGCGCTGTACGTGCACATGCCCTGGTGTGTGCGCAAATGCCCATACTGCGACTTCAATTCACATCAGTTGAAGTCGGCGCAACCGGATGCGTCGTACATCGACGCGCTGATACGGGACTTCGACATCGAGGCGCCGCGCGTGGCGGGCCGCAGGATTGACAGTGTATTTTTCGGCGGCGGCACCCCGAGCCTGTTCAGCCCCGAAGAATTCGCGCGCTTGTTGACGGCGCTCAGACAACGGATTGCCTTCGCGGACGATGTGGAAATTACGTTGGAGGCGAACCCGGGCACCATCGAGCGCGGCCGATTCTCGGGCTACGCGCAGGCAGGCATCAACCGCGTGTCCTTGGGCGCACAGAGCTTTGACGCGCGCGCTTTGAAGGTGTTGGGACGCATTCATTCCGCCGAAGATACGCATCGCGCGGTGGAAGAGCTGCGCGCGGCGAAACTCGATAATTTCAACTTGGACTTGATGTATGCCCTGCCGCAGCAAACGCCGGAGGAGGCGCAGAACGATGTGCGCACCGCCTGCTCGCTCGGTCCGGCGCACATTTCCTACTACCAACTCACCCTCGAGCCGGGCACCGTATTTTATTCGCGCCCCCCGGCCCTGCCGGACGAGGACGCGGCCTGGCAAATTCAAACGGCCGGCCAACAGCTGTTGGCGGAAACGGGTTACGCGCAATACGAGATATCGGCTTACGCCAAACAGGGAGCGCGATGCCGGCACAACCTCAACTATTGGTTGTTCGGCGATTATGTGGGCATCGGCGCAGGCGCACATGGCAAGCTCAGCCTCGGGCTGCCCGAGCGGATCTTGCGCACGATAAAACCGAAACAGCCGCGCGAATATCAGGATCAGATCCGCCGCGCGCAAGACGCCGTCGGCGACTCGGCGTACGTTGCAGCGGCGGATTTGCCGTTCGAATTCATGCTGAACGCGCTGCGCCTCAACGACGGTTTCAGGCGCGATTGCTACGAGGAACGGACCGGACTTCCGCTGAAAATGCTGGATGAGCAGCTGGCGCGCGCGCGCGAGCGCGGTCTGATGGAGCAATCCAACGCGGGTTGGCGGCCCACCGAACTTGGGCGGCGCTTCCTCAACGATCTACAGGCCGGCTTCTTGGCGTAGGAGCCTTTCAGGGCTCCAAAGGCTTATACACACCGACCTACCCGCCTCGCATAAAGTGAGACCTACAACACATTGCATCTGCAGTAGGTCAGAAGCGTCTCGTAATGCGTTGAATTATAAGATGAAAATTGCTTGTCTATTTTTTGATCAAATCAACAATAACGCGAATTTCCGCAGTGCGAGTCCCTGTCGCGAGTGACCGTCCACAGACTTATCCACAGTTATTGTGGACAAATATGTGCAATAGATTGGCCCTTGTCCGCAGGCTGCGGTGCGCATATGATGCGCGACCCTGTTTCTGGCATTGATTTCTCAAGATCCGCCAGCAGCATAAGGGTCCAAGGCGTGGCGATTCCGCTCGAGGCGGTGATCGATTCTGCCGCAACCGATTGACGAGGTTCCTATGAAAGCCGGCATCCATCCTGAGTACCAACAAATCACGGTCACTTGTACCTGCGGGAACAAGTTCGAGACCCGGTCGACCATCGGACAGGATTTGCAGGTCGAAGTTTGTTCCAACTGCCATCCGTTCTACACGGGCAAGCAGAAAGTTGTGGACACCGGCGGTCGCGTCGATAAGTTCCGCAAGAAATACGCGACACCGGCAAAACCCGCGCCGGCGGCAAAAGCCTAAAGACCGTTTCTTTCAATGCGCGGCGACATCGCCGCGCGTCCCTTCACGCGCGCATTGTGATCTCGATGAGATGCACGCGCGGCCTCGCTGAGGTTCTCGCTTAAACGACGTGTACGCTTGATTCCGTTGTACGGCCGTGCAACGCTGCGGAGTCAACATACGAACCATACCCGTCGGACACAGCGAATGAGCACGAAATACGAACTCAAGAATCTCACGACCGGAAAGACCACCTTACTCGACGCCGTTGCCGGAACGATCGGCCCCAATGTGGTCAACATCTCGACTCTGACCAAGGACCAAGGCGTATTCACCTTCGACCCTGGTTTCATGGCCACGGCCAGCACTGAAAGCAAAATCACCTACATCGACGGCGACGCCGGCGTGCTGTTGTATCGCGGTTATCCGGTGGAACAGCTGGCGGAGAAGTCGAGTTTTCTGGAAGTTGCCACGCTGCTCATCAACGGCACGCTGCCGACCAAAACGGAGCTCGACGCGTTTCAGAATTCGATCATGCGTCACACCATGGTCAATGAGCAATTGCTGCGATTTTTCCAGGGTTTCCATCACGACGCGCATCCGATGGCGATGGTCTCTGCGGTGGTTGCATCGATGGCGGCGTTTTATCACGACACCACGCACATCGGCGATCCGCGGCATCGGGAAATTTTCGCGCACCGGATCATCGCCAAGCTGCCGACCATTGCCGCCGCTGCCTACAAGCATACCCTGGGGCAACCTTTCATCTATCCGCGCAATGACCTGCGCTACTGCGAGAACATGCTCAACATGTTCTTCGCGGTTCCCTGCGAGCCGTGCTTCATCGATCCTGTGGCTGCCGAGGCCTTGGACCTGCTGTTCATATTGCATGCGGACCATGAGCAAAATGCCAGCACGTCCACCGTGCGGCTGGCGGGCAGCACCGGCGCAAATCCATACGCGGCGATCTCGGCCGGCGTCTCGGCGCTGTGGGGGCCGGCGCACGGCGGCGCGAACGAGGCGGTGCTCGATATGCTCGACAGCATCGGTTCGGTCGCCAACATCGATAAGTTCCTGGCGCGGGTCAAGGACAAGAATGACAGCGTGCGGCTCATGGGATTCGGCCACCGCGTTTATAAGAACTTCGATCCGCGCGCGAAGATCATTCGCGGCATGTGCTATCGGGTATTGGAGAAAATGGGCAAGGGCAGCAACCCGCTGTTCGATCTCTCGCTCAAGTTGGAGGAAATCGCGCTCAAGGACGACTATTTCGTTTCTCGAAAACTCTACCCCAACGTCGATTTCTACTCCGGCATCATCTATAGCGCTTTAGGGATTCCGCGCTCCATGTTCACCGTCATGTTCGCCATCGCGCGCACGGCCGGCTGGGTCGCGCATTGGCAGGAAATGGTGTCGGATCCGAACATGAAAATCGGCCGCCCGCGCCAGCTCTACACCGGTCCCACGCAGCGAGATTATCAGCCGATCGACAAGCGCTGATCGATGGCGGTATCAACCTTTGGCCTGAAATATCTGCCGGTTCTGCTCCTGGCCGCCGGCGCCTACGCCGGCGGCGCGTATGCCGGGGGCGACAATGCCGCAGGCGACTATGCCGCGGGCGACACAGTACCGGCTGCCGCGCCGGCGCCCTTGAGTCTTGCCCCTGAAAAAAATCTCTGCAGCACACGCTCGGAGCCGGTCGCGCTCGGCAGCGTGCAATGGAACGGCTGGGGGCGCGCTCTGGACAATTCGCGCTACCAACCGGTACCCGCGATCCGCGCCATGGACGTGTCGAAGCTCGCCTTGAAATGGGCCTTCGGATTCCAGGGCGGCACGGAATTCGGTCAACCCACCCTGGTCGACGGCAGATTGTTCGTGACCAGCTCCTCGGGCCGCATCTACGCGCTCGATGCAAAAACGGGCTGTACCTATTGGACGTACGATGCTCCCGCCGGCAGCCGCACGACGATCTCGGTCGGGGAGTTGGGCCAGGCGAAACGCGCGGTCATACCGAAGAAGCTGAAACGCACGCTCGCGCATCTCGATGTCATCAAGGCGCCGAGCGCCGCCTTCTTCGGCGACGACACGGGCGCCGTGTATGCGCTTGACGCGCAGAAGGGCACGCTCTTATGGAAGACTCAAGTCGACACGCATCCGTCGGCGCGGATCGTGGCAGCGCCGACTTTGTACAACGACCGGCTGTATGTCGCCGTCGGCTCCAACGAGGAGAAAAACTCGGCGGATCCGAACTATGGCTGCTGTACTTTTCGCGGCAGCATTGTCGCCCTCGATATCGCCGGCGGGCGCGTCCTCTGGAAAAGCTACACCGTGCTCGAGGCGCCGCAGCCCACGCACAGGAACAGCGCGGGGGTTCAGGAATTCGGGCCGGCGGGCGCCGCCGTCTCCTCGTCCCCCACCATCGATGCCAAGCGCGGAGTGCTGTACGTGGGCACCGGCGGATCCACCACCGGAGTCGAGCAGTCGCTCACCGATGCCGTTGCCGCATTCGACCTGAGCAACGGCAAACTGCGTTGGGTCAAGCAACTCACGGTCCCAGGCCGGGCCGCGGCCAGCGGCTTCAGCAGCGCGCCCATCTTGCGCGTCCTGGCCAGCGGCAATGAAATCCTATTGGCCGGACAAATGTCGGGCGTGGTCTACGGGCTCGACCCTGACCACGGTGGCGAGATCCTGTGGCAAACCCGTATTGGCGCGCCAAGCCCCGGAGGCGACGGCGCCGGGGTGGGCCCGGTTCCCGTGGCGGGCGCCGAGCGCGGCGGCATCGCCTGGGGCAGCGCGGCTGATTATCGCAGTCTGTTCGTTGCTCTCTCAGGAGCGCTTGCGCAGCCCGGCAATGCAACCGGAAGTTTGTGGGCGCTCGATCCCAAGACCGGCATCGCTCGCTGGCACACCCCGGCGCCGGCGCCGGCTTGCGCTTGGAGCGAGCGCCCGTGTTCGCATGCACAATCGCAAGCGGTCACCGTTATGCCGGGCGGCGTATTTTCCGGATCCATGGATGGCCACTTGCGCGCGTACTCGACCATCGACGGCAAGATTCTGTGGGATTTCGATACGGCGAAATCATTTCAAACGCAAAACGGCATTCAGGCGAGCGGTGGGCCCTTGGATCACGGCGGGGCGACCATCGTGAACGGCAGCGTCTATATCAACTCAGGCAATGCGTTGCTGGCCTTTTCAATCGACGGAAAATAGGACGCAATAAACATTCATGGAACCCAAGCGAATGGCTCTTTCAGTGGCCGGTGTTTTGTTCAGCGGCGCGCTGCTGATCAGCGCTGCGCGCGACGCTGCAGCGCGCGCGACCGACGTGGTCCAACCCCCGGCACTGGAAAATTCGGTCGTGAAGATTTTCTCGACCATGCGCTATCCCGACCCGTTCAAGCCTTGGACCAAGCAAGCGCCGAGCGAGGCGACGGCCTCGGGCGTGGTGATCGAAGGCAAGCGCATCTTGACCAACGCGCACGCCGTGCTTTACGCCAGTCAGGTGCAGGTTCAGGCGAATGCAGCCGGCGACAAAGTATCGGCAACCATCCTCGCCATCGCGCCCGGAATCGACCTGGCGGTGCTGCAGCTGGACGATCCGAGCTTCTTCGACACCCATCCGCCGGTGGCGCGCGCCAGCAAGCTGCCGCAGATCAAGGATCCGATGCTGGCGTATGGATTTCCGGCCGGCGGATCGTCGCTGTCGATTACCAAGGGCATCGTGTCGCGCATCGAATTTGCGCAGTACAACTATCCGGTTTCGGGTCTGCGCATTCAAATCGACGCGGCCATCAATCCCGGCAATAGCGGCGGTCCGGCCATCGCGGGCGACAAGATGATCGGGCTGGCGTTCAGCCGCTTGGGCGGCGACAGCCAGAACATCGGCTACATCATCCCGAACGAGGAAGTGGATCTGTTCCTCAAGGATATTGCCGCCGGTCACTACGTCGGCAAGCCCGCCATGTACGACGACTTGCAGACGCTGGAGAATCCGGCGCTGCGCGAATACTTGAAGCTGGACAAGAATGTCGAGGGCATGGTCGTGCATCGGCCGGACAAGAGCGACGCTGCGTATCCGCTGAAAGAGTGGGATGTGATCACGCGGATCGGCGATACACCCATCGACAATCAAGGCATGATCAAAATCGACAAGGATTTGCGGGTGAATTTCGCCTACATGATTCAGCGCCTGGCCAAGGACGACAAGCTGCCGCTCACAGTGGTGCGGGCCGGCAAGCCGCTGAAAATCGAGCTGCCCGTATCGGCCCAGCGGCCAACGCTGGCGCCGGACTTGCACGGCGAATACCCGTCCTACTTCGTCTACGGCCCCATGGTGTTTTCACGCGCGACCCGGCAATTTTTGTCGCTGTTCGAAAATAACGCGAATTTGCTGCGGGTCTTGGGTTTCGTGAAAAGCCCGCTGATCACGCGGTCCTTCGACACGCCAAGCCCGGACCTCGAGGAATTGGTGATCATTTCTTCGCCGTTCTTTCCGCACAAGCTCGCGAACGGTTATTCCAATCCCACGGGCGCGGTGGTGTCTTCCGTGAACGGCACTGCCATCAAGAGCCTCGCGCACTTGGTCGCGGTGCTGCGCGATTTGAAGGACCCGTTCGTGACCATTGAGTTTGGCAGCAAGGCCGGCGAGGCCTTGGTGTTCTCGCGCAGCGCCCTCGTGGCGGCCACGGATGACATCTTGACCGACAACGGCGTGCGCGCGCAGGGCTCCCCGGACATGATGGCGGTGTGGCAGGCGAAGCCTTAGCTCACCATCACAGTTCCGGACTAGTTGGCGTCGATCAGCTCCGACACCTCGCGCGCATCGGCGCGCTTCATGGGCCGCCCATCCACGGGTGAGTACGGCGATTGACGGATGCCGTCGATGGGGAACACGGTGGCATCGACGGTGCGGCCATTGGCCTCGAACCTGAGCGCCGGGTAGTTCACGCTGCGCTCCGCATCCATTTTGACGCGCCGCTCATAGAATTCATGGGGCACGCCCAAGTCCAGCAGGTGAATCGCGACGGATTCGGAGGCATCCGCGAACAGGTGCAAATTGATGTCGCTGTAATTCGTTGCCGTACCTGTGAGCACCGAACCCACCAGGCGAGGCTGGAACTCCGCCAAAATCCGCATGGTGTCGAGTGCGATGCGCCGCTGTTCCTTGAGGGTGTGGTCATGGGTATCGCGCCCGAACAGTCTCTGGTGAGCGCGCAGCGCGTCTTCTATCTCGATGTTCTTCGGCAGCACCGCGACGTCGTTCACGCCGAGGCGATCCGCCGCTTTGCGCTTGGCTTGCAGGAAATCCTCAATGCCGTGCTCGGCCATGATTCTCGCGGCCTCTTGCGCGAGAGCGCGGCGTAGATCTTCGGCACGCTGCGAGAATTTCTTAGGCATCGGTGATCCTCGGCATCGATCTCTAGAATAGCGGTTTATCGCCCTCGGGGTTGTTGGGGTTCTGCCCTTCGTATAATTCGGCCTTGGGCAGATTCCCCTCGATGAATTTCTCCATGATGCCGGTGGGGTCGTCCGAGCTCGCCAGCAATCCGGTCTTCGGCGAGATTCGCACACTGATGATGCCATCCGGGACCGGCACGTTATGCGCCGGCGTGCCCTCCAGCGCTGCATGCATGAAATAAGTCCAAGCGGGTATGGCTGTGCGACCCCCTTGCTCGCCTTCGCCCAACGAGCGATCCGAGTCGAAGCCCACCCATACGCTCGTTACCAGGTCGCCGTTGAAGCCATTGAACCAAGTGTCACGCGCGTCGTTGCTGGTACCGGTTTTGCCGGCGATATCGTCGCGATTCAACGAGCGGGCCCGCTGTCCGGTGCCATGACGGATGACGTCTTTCATCATGTCGGCGAGCAGATACGCCACTTGCGGGCGAATGATCTGCGGAGCCAAATTCTTGTCGGAAATCAGGCTCTTACCATCGTGAGGCGCCTCATCCAGACCGCCGGTTTTGGCGTTGACGGCGATGCTGCGCGGGCTGGGTCCGTCAGTGGCGCGGCCGCATTGGGGGCAGGCGATGGCGGGGTCGGCTTGCTGCAGCACCTTGCCGGAGGCGTCTTCGATCCGATCCAGGTAGTAGGAGCTGACCTTGAAACCCCCGTTAGCAAAGGTCGAGTAGCCGATCGCGACCTGCAACGGACTCAATTCTGCCGTGCCCAAGGCCAAGGTCAGGTCGTTCGGCAGTTGGGACTTGTCGAAGCCGAAGCGAGTCACGTATTTCCAGGTGTAGTCGCCGCCGATCTCGCGCATCAGGCGTACGGAAACCAAATTCTTGGACTGCGCCAACGCTTCGCGCAACCTGACGGGGCCCGCGAATCGGCTCTCGAATTCCTTGGGCCGCCAGGCCTGTTCCTTGCCTTCCTCGTCGACCACGATCGGAGCGTCCGGGATGACGCTGGACGGGGTAAATCCCTTGTCGAAGGCTGCCGCGTAAATAAAGGGTTTGAACCCGGAGCCGGGATGACGCCGTGCCTGGGTGACGCGGTTGTATTTGCTCTGGAAGAAGTCGAAACCGCCCACCAAAGCCACGATCGCGCCATCGCGCGGATCGACTGAGACCAGGCCGCTTTGCGCTTCCGGCACTTGCACGAACAACACGGATTCGGGCGTGCGTCCCACGGTGTAAATCACGTCGCCGCGGGCCAAAATCTCGGCGGCGTCATTGGGCGCGCGATCGGTTTTCTCATCGGGCAACTGGCGCCTGGCCCAGGATAGTTTGTCCCAGGGCAAGGTGACCATCCCAAGTTCTCTGACGTAAATCTTGGCAGTCTTGCCCTCGACCTTCTCCACGATGGCGGGCCTTAAGCCGCCGATGACGGGAAATTCCTCCAGCTGGGCGTCGAACTGCGCCGGGGTGGTGATCTTCGACATGTCGACTTTGGCGCTGGCACCCCGAAAACCGTGGCGCCGGTCGTATTCCAATAGGCAGGTGCGAAGCGCCGTGGTGCCCGCGGCCTGCAGCCGAGAATCGAGCGTCGTATAGACCTTGTAGCCCGCGGTATAGACGGCATCGCCGTACTTGTTCTGCATGTCGTTGCGCACCATTTCCGCCAGGTACGGCGCGTCCACCTCGATCGAGGCGCCATGCAGCCGCGATTCCATCGGGCTGTTCTTGGCATCGTTGTACTCAGTTTGCTCGATGTAGCCGAGGTCCAGCATCCGGCCCAATACATGGGCGCGGCGCACCTTGGCCGCTTCGGCATTGGCGACCGGATTGACCGTGGAGGGGGCCGTCGGGATTCCCGCCAGCGTGGCCATTTCGGCCGTGCTCAGCTGGTCCAAACTCTTGCCGAAATACACCTCGGCCGCGGCACCCACGCCATAGGCTCGCTGCCCCAGGAAGATCTTGTTGACGTAGAGGGAGAATATCTCCTCCTTGGTGAATTCAGCCTCCATGAGCAGAGAAATGTAGATTTCGCTCATTTTGCGTTTCATGTCGCGCCGCGGGGTCAAAAACATGTCCCGTGACACCTGCATGGTGATGGTGCTGGCGCCCTGGCGGATGCCGCCGGCTTTGAGATTGGCCACGGCCGCCCGCAAAATTCCCTGCCAATCCACGCCGTGATGCCTGAAAAACCGGTCATCCTCGGTGGCCAGGAAGGCCAGCACCAGTTTCTTGGGCAATTGTTCGTAGCGCACGGGGATGCGCCGCTGCTCGCCGATCGACTGGATCAGCTTGCCGTCCCGGGTATAGATGCGCAGCGGCACTTGCAGCTGGACCTCCCGCAGGGCGCCCACATCCGGCAGGGCCGGCCTCAAGTAAACATAAGCACAGACGTTGGCGAAGACGATTAGGGCTATTACACCAACTAAAAGCGCACAAATGCGCGAGATGAGAACTAGGTAACGTCTGGACACAGAAAACCGTTCTAACTTATTGCACCGGCGGACATGGACATCATATTACCGCCGGTTACGTGGGCATACTCATCGAAAGATGAGGACGCAAAGCCACCGATCCTTTGGGGGGTTGAGGCCCTTTAAAGGACAGCGGGGTTGCCAGACCAGATTAACCAAACGCCCAGGGCCTTGCCGGGCCTTAAGCGATGAGGTCTGAACGGATGATTCGATTCCTTAAAAACGACGAAACTGTCGCAGGTCTCACTTTGCCGACCTGGCCTCGCCGGTCGGTTATAGCTGTGAGTAGCTTCACGTTCTATTTAACAGTTTCTTGCTAAGTTTGCTTGTCATGGCTAATCTCCCGTCAGATTCGACCTACAAGGCATTGAGCAAAAAGGGAAAAAATTTGTGTGGTCGTTAGGAAAAAGATACCGTCCGCTGCTAGGACTTGACATAACCACTTCGTCGGTGAAGCTCATTGAGCTCTCGATGTCGGGTGGCCAATATCGCGTTGAGTCTTATGCCGCCGAGCCGACGCCGCATAACGCCATCAATGAGAAAGCCATCGTTGACGCGGAAGCGGTCGGCGAAGCAATCCGTCGCGCCGTGAAGCGCTCCGGCGCGAAGAGCCGGCTCGCCGCGATTGCCATCAGCGGCGATGCAGCGATCACCAAAGTGATCCAGATGCCGAAGAATCTCGGCGAGAACGAATTGGAAGGTCAGGTCGAGATGCAGGCCGACCAGTACATTCCGTTCCCCATGGAAGAGGTCAGCTACGACTATCAGGTCGTGGGCCCCTCGGAAAAAGATCCGGATATGCTCGATGTGCTTCTGGTCGCAACGCGAACCGAGAACGTGGAGCAGCGCCAGGCCGCCGTGCAGGCTTCGGGATTGACCGCGCACTTGGTCGATGTGGAGGCGTTCGCACTGGAAAACGCCTGCGCGCTCATGCGTCACCAGATGCCCGACGGCGGCCTCGACCGCACCGTCGCGGTGGTGGATTTCGGCGCCAGCAGCACCACTTTCAGCGTGTTGCGCGACATGCGGGTGATTTACACGCGTGATTTTGCCTTCGGCGGCCAGCAGCTGACCGAGGAAATCATGCGCACCTATGGCTTGAGCATGGAAGAGGCCGGTCGCGCCAAGAAAGAAGGCGGCCTGCCCAGCAACTATCAACCGGAAGTCTTGGATCCCTTCATCGACGACATGACGCAGCAAGTCAGCCGTTCGCTGCAATTTTATCTGGCCTCCGGCAGCGGCCGCGCGCAACCGGATCAAATCTTGATTTGCGGCGGCTGCGCCAACATACCCGGCGTCGCCGATGTCATCTCCAGCCGCGTCGGCGTGCCGGCGGACAAAGGTGATCCGCTCGGCAACATGAAGGTGTCGTCCAAGGCCAAAGCCCAAGCAGTGGCGCGTGACGCCACTGCATTACTCACAGCCTGCGGCCTAGCGCTGCGCAGCTTCGACTAAAGAGTAGCCATGCCGCGTATTAATCTACTTCCCTGGCGCGAACAAGAACGTAAAGTCCGACGTCGCGAGTTTATGGTCGCTCTCGGCGGCGCAGCGTTTGCCGCCGTGATATTCGTCCTGGGCGGCAAGTTGCTGTACTCCAGCTGGATCGATTCGCAGAACGCCAAGAATAATCTTCTGAAAAAGGAGATCGTCAAGCTCGATGCGCAGATCGCCGACATTCAGGATCTCGAGACTCGCAAGCAGCGCCTGGTGGCGCGCATGGAAATCATCGAGAGGCTGCAGCGCAAGCGGCCGGAGATCGTGCATCTGTTCGACGAACTCGTGAAAACGGTCCCAGAGGGCATATACCTCACGCAGATCAAGGAGATCGGCAAGAAGCTCGAAATGAAGGGCGTTGCCCAGTCGAGCACGCGTGTGTCGACTTTCATGCGCAATATCGATTCGTCTTCTTGGATGGACAATCCGCAGTTGCAAGTCGTGGAGACAGCCAAGGATTCACCGACCGGCGGCTCGAGCTTCACGCTCACCAGCGACGTGGTCGGTGTGGACGTGGATAACGGCGGCGAAACAACGGTTAAGAAGGTTGCGGCGAAATGAACTTCCTCGATCAACTTCGCGGTCTCGATCCGCGCGACGTCGGCCGCTGGCCCTGGGCGGTGCGCGGCTTCTTCATTGCCCTAGGCTTTGCGGTGGTCGCAGGCCTGGGTTGGTACTCGTTTGTCTGGAACGACGATCGGCCGCTGCTGCAAAAGGCGGAAGCCGACGAGTTGGATCTGCGCGCGCAATTCGAGAGCAAGCAACAGCGTGCCGCCAACCTCGATGCCTACCGGGCGCAGCTGGGCGAAATGGAGCGCAGCTTCGGTGCGATGCTGCGGCAATTGCCCGGCAAGACCGAAGTGCCGAATCTTCTGGTCGATATTTCGCAGACCGGCCTGGCCGCGGGCTTGACGGAAAAACTCTTCCAGCCGGGCAGCGAGAAGAGCAATGGCTTCTACGCGGAACTGCCGATCAAAATCAGACTGGTGGGCAGCTACCACGATTTCGGCAGATTCGTCAGCGGCATCGCCGCGCTGCCCCGCATCGTGACCTTGAACGATATTCAGATTTCGCCGGCCGATGCAAAAGGCGGCTACGACAATTTGACCATGGACGTGACCGCCAAAACTTACCGCTACATCGAGGACGAGAGCGGCGCCAAAGGGGCTAAAAAGAAGACGGCGGCGGGAGGCACCACGTGAGAGCTACATCGAGTATTGGCGTCGTCGGGCTGGTGCTGGCGGCATTGGTCGCGGGCGGCTGTTCGGGAGGCCAAACGGATTTGCAGAAGTGGATCGAGGTAACCAAGAAAAAGCCGGGTGGCCGCATCCAACCGTTGCCGGAAGTGAAGCCCTACGAAACCTACGTGTATGCAGCAGCCAGCCTACGCTCGCCGTTCCAACCGCAGGGCCCAAATTCGGCCAACGGGCAGGCGAACTTACGGCCCAGCTCGCGGCGCAATCGCGAATTCCTGGAAGGCTTCTCGCTCGACACCTTGCGGATGGTGGGCACCTTCAAGGTGGGCAGCAATTTTTATGGGCTCGTGCAATCGAAAGATGGCCTCGTGCACAAGGTTCAACCGGGTAACTACCTGGGACAGAACGACGGCAAGGTGACAGAAATAACCGGCGGAAGAATTAGCTTGGTCGAAATCATTCCGGATGGTCTCGGCGGCTATATAGAGCGACCGGCCTCATTGGCATTGGCTAATTGAGGCCACAGGGAGAGGAAAGCATGATCAGAATTCAAATACGAACGGCGATGATGGGTGCGATGGCAGTCGTCGCATTGGCTGCGGCGAGTTTCACGGCACAGGCCGCTGATCCGGTCCAGCTCACATCAGTCGACGTTCAAACGTTGTCAGGTCAACAGGTGCAGCTGAAGCTGCATATGAGCGGTCCGGCCCCGGAGCCGTTGCCGTTCACCATCGACAAGCCGGCGCGCATCGCGTTCGACTTGCCGAATACGACCCTGGCTCTCGCATCGCGCCGTTTCGACGTGCATTCCGGCGGTGTCGACACGGTGCTCGCCGCCGAGGCGAATGGCCGGGCGCGCCTGGTCGTGAACGTCGACAGCCTGATGCCGTACACCACGAAAGTGGATGGCAATGACATCATCGTCACGCTCGGACAGCAGCCCGGCGCCGACGTCGGCAAGCCCGCCGCTGCGCGCGCCGCCGCCTCCTCCCCAGGGGCGCCGGCAGAACGCGCGATTCGCACCATCGATTTCAGGCGCGGTGCGGATGGCACCGGCCGCGTGATCGTGCAGCTAACCGACCCGCGCACGCCGGTCAATGTCCGGCAGGAAGGCCAGCAGATCGTAGTGGATTTTGCCGGCACCGCCATGCCCAAGAATTTGATGCGCCGCTATGACGTCATGGACTTCGCGACGCCGGTACAAACCGTCGACGCGGTCCGCGTGGAAGGCAGCTCGCGCCTGGTGATCAGCTCGCAGGGAGATTTCGAGCAGCTGGCGTATCAGTCGGACAACCAATATACGGTTGAAATCAAGCCCTCCTCGAAGCGCACCGCGGGAGCCGAAGAGAAGAAGGAATACACCGGCGAGCGTTTGACGCTGAACTTCCAGGATATCGACGTGCGGTCGGTATTGCAGTTGCTCGCCGATACCAGCGGCCAGAACATCGTGGTCAGCGACTCGGTCGCGGGCAATCTGACCTTGCGATTGCAGAATGTGCCGTGGGATCAGGCGCTCGACATCGTGCTGCGCACCAAGGGCTTGGACAAGCGCCGTCAGGACAACGTCATCATCATCGGGCCGACCGAAGAGCTGGCGACGCGCGAGAAGGCGGAACTGGCAGCTCATAAAGAGGTGCAAGAGCTCTCGCCCACCCGCACGGAATTCATGCAGGTCAACTATGCCAAGGTCAGCGACCTGGCGAAATTGATCAAGTCGACCGGTGCCAAGGACTCCATGCTGTCGCCGCGCGGCAGTTTGTCCATGGACGAGCGCACCAACACCTTGTTGGTCCAAGATACGAACGACAAGCTGGCTGATATCCGTCGCCTGGTGCAAACCTTGGACGTGCCGGTCAAGCAGGTCCTGATCGAAGCGCGCATCGTGATCGTCAGCGACACCTTCGAGCGCGATCTTGGCGCGCGGTTTGGCGTCAGCACGGCGCGGCCGAACGGACCCGGCGGTCTTTTGGCCGTCACCGGCAATGGACTCGGCGCGAACCAGATCGTCACCGGCGGCGTCGGCAGTCTGCCCGCGACCACTCTCGACAATCGTTACCAGGTCAATACGCCGGCTGCGAACAGCAACGGCAGCATCGGCGTTTCGCTGCTGGGCGGAAGTTATATCGTCGACCTGGAACTGTCGGCGGCGCAGAACGAAGGCAAGAGCGAGACCATCTCCTCGCCCCGCATCATCACGGCCAACCAGAAGCAAGCCACCATCATGCAGGGTGTCGAGATTCCCTACCAGGAATCAGCCTCGAGCGGCGCCACGACCACCCAATTCAAGGACGCGGTGCTGAAGCTCAAAGTCACACCGTTGATCACGCCCGACAATCGCGTGATCCTGGACCTGGACGTGTCGGACGATTCGGTCGGTCAACAGGTTACGAGCGCCACCGGCGGCAGTGTTCCCTCGATCGACACCCGTCAAATCATCACCCAGGTGCTGGTCAATGACGGCCAGACGGTCGTGTTGGGCGGCATTCTCGACACCACCAAGTCGAGGTCCGCCAACAAGGTGCCCTTCCTGGCCGATATTCCGGTGCTCGGCTACCTCTTCCGCAGCACCACGGATATCAACAACAAGACCGAGCTGTTGATCTTCATCACGCCGAAGATTTTGCGTGAGGGTTCGAATCTCTACTAACGCCGGTTAGTCGTATCGATGCAGGGGCGCCATTGGGCGCCCCTTATTTTAACGACAGCAATCAGGCGAACGACGCGGTCCGCTATGATCAGCGATGATCATGCTCACCAAGCGCAATATTTTTCTGATCGGCCCGATGGGATCGGGCAAGACGGCGGTGGGGCGGCATCTTGCGCGCCTGTTTCGCTATGAATTCCATGACAGCGATGCGGACATCGAGGCGAAAACCGGCGTGGATATCCCATTCATTTTCGAGAAGGAAGGTGAATCGGGCTTTCGGATCCGCGAAAAGGAATCGATCGACCGCCTGACCCGTCTGGAATCCATCGTTCTGGCGACCGGCGGCGGCGCCGTCATCGACCCGGCCAACCGGCGCGCACTCGCCGAACGCGGCGTCGTGGTCTATCTGGCGACATCCGTCGATCAGCAAATCGAACGCACGCGGCATGCTCGGCATCGGCCTCTGCTGCACGACACCGACCCCGAGCAGAAGCTCAAGGACTTGATGGAGCGGCGGGCGGTCCTGTATGCCGAGATAGCCGATCTCACGGTGACGACCGACGGGCGCCGGGTACAGCTCGTCGCGGAAGAAATTCACCAAGAGTTGCGGCGGGCGCAGAAAGCCTAACTGTTCGTATAATTACCCCGTGCAAACCATTCAAGTAGACCTCGGTCCCTCCAGTTACCCCATTACGATCGGCACAGGCTTGCTGACCGATCGCGATCTGCTGCACATGCAGATCCCGGGCCGCGACCTGTTGATCGTGACCAATACCACCGTGGCCAAGCTGTATCTTGCCAAGCTGACGGGGAGCTTTGCGCAACGGCACATCGCCGAGTGCATCTTGCCGGACGGCGAGCAGCACAAGACGTTGCAAACGGCCGGCTGGGTATTGGACGCGCTGGTCGCCAACAAGATGAATCGCGATGCAACCGTGCTGGCGCTGGGCGGTGGGGTGGTCGGCGACATCGCCGGCTTTGCCGCAGCGTCGTATCAGCGCGGCATCGGCTACGTGCAGCTGCCCACGACGCTGCTTGCGCAGGTGGACTCCTCGGTGGGCGGCAAGACCGGGGTGAATCACCCCGGCGGCAAAAACCTCATCGGGGCCTTCTATCAGCCGCGGGCCGTCATTATCGACACGGATGCGCTGACGACCCTGCCGGACCGGGAATTGAAGGCGGGGCTTGCGGAGGTGATCAAGCACGGTTGCGTTTGGGATCCGCTGCTGTTCAATTGGCTGGAGCGCGAGATGCCCAAGCTGCTGGCGAGAGATGCCGCAGCCCTCACCTATGCCATCAGCAGGTCCTGCGAGATCAAGGCCACGGTGGTCGCCCGCGACGAACGCGAGCACGCCTTGAGGGCGATTTTGAATTTTGGCCATACTTTCGGTCACGCCATCGAGGCCGCCACCGGTTTCGAGAAGTATTTGCACGGCGAGGCCGTGGGCCTAGGTATGCTCATCGCAACGGATCTGTCCCACCGCTTAGGGTTGATCGACGCCGCCGTCAAGGAACGCCTGCTCGACCTCCTGGCGCGAACCGGGTTGCCGACCGAGGCGCCGCACATCGGAGCCGCGAAGGCTTACGAATTGATGCAAATGGACAAGAAGGTGCTCGCCGGCGCTGTTCGCCTGGTGCTGCTTGAAAAGCTCGGCCGCGCGATCGTCACCGACCAGTATTCGAAGGCCGCGCTCGACGCCACGCTCGCGGAGCATTTCAAATGAGCGGGCAGGTCACGTGAGCACGCTTGCGTCGTATGCCGCCCACGCCGAGCATTCCCGGGGGCGCCGTTATCCTGAGCCCGCCCCCGAGTATCGATCCGAATATCAGCGCGATCGCGATCGCATCGTGCATTCCACCGCGTTTCGTCGATTGGTCTACAAAACGCAAGTCTTCGTCAACCACGAAGGCGATCTATACAGAACACGCCTGACCCATTCGCTCGAGGTCGCGCAAATAGCCCGCACCGCCGCCCGGGCGCTGAAGCTGAACGAAGAATTGTCCGAGGCCATCTGTCTTGCCCATGACCTTGGACACACGCCCTTCGGCCACGCGGGCCAGGATGCGCTGAATGACTGCATGGCCGATTTCGGGGGTTTCGAACACAACTTGCAGTCGCTTCGCGTCGTCGACGAGCTCGAGGAGCACTACGCGGAGTTCGACGGCTTGAACTTGACCTTCGAATGCCGCGAAGGGATTCTCAAACATTGCTCGTACAATAATGCCGTTCTGCTCGGCGACGTGGGTGAGCGCTTCATCAATCGTCAGCAGCCCGGCTTGGAAGCGCAACTCGCGAATTTCGCCGACGAAATCGCCTACAACAATCACGACGTCGAGGACGGCATTCGCGCCGGCCTCATCAGCGTCGAGCAACTGCTCGGGGTGCCTTTGTTTCGCGGCTATTACGACCAGGTGCAGGCAAAATACCCGGCGCTTGCGGGTCGACGGCTGATTTACGAGATTTTGCGGCGGATGATCAACCATCTGGTCACCGACCTGATCGATTCCTCGGCGGCGCGGCTAGGCCAATCGGGAGTCCTCTCAATAGCCGAGGTCAGAACGCACCCGAAGGCGCTGATCGGATTCAGCGACACCACACGCGAACTGAATTACGCACTGAAGTCCTTCCTGCGCGAGCAGCTCTACAAGCACTATAAGGTGCGCCGCATGACCGCGAAGGCGCGCCGCGTGGTGCGCGAACTGTTCGACGCATTTTTCAACGACCCGGCGCTGATGCCTGATGAGCACGAGGCGCGCACTCGATTGGAAATGGTGCCCGGCCCGGCGGGCCGCGCGCGGGCGGTGGCCGACTACATCGCCGGCATGACCGACCGGTATGCGATTCTCGAGCATAGCCGTCTGTTCGAACCCAGTGAGCGGACGTGAGCCGGCGGCAAGCGAGCGGCGAGCGTAAGCGACAAGCGACATAAAGAGTATCGATGAGCGACGTCTTGAAAAATGACTTATTGCTGCGCGCGCTGCTGCGCGAGCCCACGCCGCGGCGCCCGATTTGGCTGATGCGACAGGCGGGCCGGTATCTGCCGGAATATCGCGCGACTCGAGCGCGCGCGGGCGGCTTTTTGGAAATGTGCACGAATCCGGAGATTGCCTGCGAAATCACGCTGCAGCCGGTGGACAGGTTTCCGCTCGACGCCGCCATTTTATTTTCGGACATCCTCACGATTCCGCACGCGATGAATTTGGGATTGGAGTTCGAGGCGGGCGAGGGTCCGCAGTTCGAGCGTCCGGTTCGTACGGCCGCCGACATCGACAAGCTGGGTGTGCCCGATCCGGGGCGGGAACTGAAGTATGTGATCGAGGCGGTCGCGCGCGTGCGCCGCGAGCTCAAGGGACGCGTGCCTCTGATCGGATTCGCGGGCAGTCCCTGGACCGTGGCGACCTATATGGTGGAAGGCGGCAGCAGCAAGACCTTCGGCGTGATCAAACGCATGATGTACGAAACACCGCGGCAGCTGCATCGCCTGCTCGATCTGCTTGCCAAAGCGACGATCCTTTACTTGAATGCGCAAATCGCCGCCGGTGCGCAAGCCGTGATGCTGTTCGATACCTGGGGCGGTGTACTCACGCCGTCGCAATACGAAGAATTCTCGTTGCGTTACATGGCGCAGGTGATTGATGCGCTGACGCGAAAATCGGAAGGTCGCAGAGTTCCCAACATTGTCTTTACCAAGGGCGGCGGCGCCTGGTTGCCCAAAATCGCCGCCATCGGCTGCGACGCGGTCGGCGTCGACTGGACCACGGATTTGAGCGACGCCCGCCGGGTTGTCGCCGGACGCGTGGCATTGCAGGGCAATCTCGACCCATCGGCCTTGTTCGCGCCGCCTGAAACCTTGCGCACCGAAACCTTGCGGGTGCTGGACAGCTACGGCGCGGGCGCCGGGCATGTGTTCAATCTGGGGCACGGCATTACGCCGGATGTCGATCCGGAGCGCGTGGCATTGCTGGTGGAGACGGTGCAGAACTACAAGGTGTTGGCGGACTAGTACCCCTCGGCACTGCGAATTTGAGCGGCTCGGCGGACTTTAGCGCTGGGCCGTTCAACATCACGGTGCAGGAGGACGTGTCCAACATTCACCGGTCGAGTCGGCACCGCGATGTTGAGCGCTACACATCACTAACGAATCGCGGCGCCCGCCGGCGCGCCTCGCAGTTCATCGCGCAGTGCGCGGCGCAAAATCTTCCCAACATTGGTCTTGGGCAGTTCGCTGCGGAAGTACACGTGCCTCGGCACTTTGTAGCCGGTCAGCTCTTTGCGGCAAAACGCGATCAAGGCTTCCGCGGTGAGGTTCGGATCCTTCTTCACGACGAACAGCGCGACGACCTCGCCGGAATTCTCGTCGGGCTGCGCCACCGCGGCGACCTCCAAGACGCCGGGATGCGCGGCGGCGACGCTCTCGATTTCATTCGGGTAGACGTTGAATCCCGATACCAGGATCATGTCTTTCTTGCGGTCCTCGATGTAGACGAACCCTTCGGCGTCCATGCGGCCGATGTCGCCGGTGCGCAGCCAGTCGCCGAACATCACCTTCTCGGTTTCATCGGGACGGTTCCAATAGCCGCGCATCACCTGCGGTCCGAATACGCAGAGCTCACCGACTCCATTGACGGGCAGTTCCGCGCCATCGTCGTCGCGAATGGAGACGTCCGTCGAGGATACCGGCAGCCCAACTGATCCGTTGAACGGCAAGCCGATGGGGTTGGCGGTAACCATCGGCGAGGTTTCGGTGAGCCCCCAGCCTTGGGCAATGCTGCCGCCCGTGACCTCCTTCCAACGCGCCGCGACCGTCGGCTGCAGGGCCATTCCGCCGGCGAAAGTGGCGCGCAGCTCGCTGAAATCCACGCTCGCAAAACCGGGCGTGTGCAGCAATGCATTGAACAGCGTATTGACGCCGCTGATGAAATTGAATTTGTACTTCTTCAGTTCCGCCACGAATCCCGGGAAATCCCTGGGGTTGGTGATCAGGACATTGCGCGCGCCCAAGGGCAGGAATGCCAGGCAATTGCTGGTGAGCGCGAAGATGTGATACAGCGGCAGCGCCGTGATCACGGTGCGGCCGCCCCCCGCTTGCAGCGCGGGTCTTATCCAGGCCAGGGATTGCAGCAGGTTGGCCACCATGTTGCGATGGGTGAGCACGGCGGCCTTGGCCACTCCCGTCGTGCCGCCGGTGTATTGCAGAAAGGCGATGTCGTCGGGGCCCAAACTCACCGGTTCCAATTTGAGTCCGAGGCCGCTTCCCAGTACGTTCTTGAACGACAAAGCGCCGGGCATTTTCCAGGGCGGAACTTGCTTGCGCACATGCCGCAGAACGAAATTCACGATCATGCCCTTCGGAGCACCCAGTAAATCGCCGACGCCGGTGACCAGCACGTTCTTCAAATCCGTGCGCGGCAGCACTTGCTGCAGCACGTGTACAAAATTCTCGACGATGACGATGGCCTTGGCGCCCGAATCCTTCAATTGATGCTCGAGTTCGCGGGGCGTGTACAGCGGGTTGGTGTTCACCACCACCATGCCGGCGCGCAGCGCGCCGAACAGTGCGATCGGGTACTGCAAAATGTTGGGCATCATCAATGCCACGCGATCGCCGCGGACCAGCCCTGCTTTGTGCTGCAGCCACGCGCCAAAGGCCCGGCTGAGTTCATCGAGCTGCGTGTAAGTGAGGGTCGCGCCCATGTTGGTGAAGGCCGGCATCTGACGAAAAGTCGTGAAGGCCTCTTCGATCGCCTCCTTGAGCGATGGATAGGCGTCAGGGTCGATGTCCGCGGGTACGCCGGGCGGGTATTGATTCAGCCAATTTCGATCCAAGCGGGTATGCCTCTTGATTTGTAACGCGTGTATAGCATCGGATCATGAAGCCAGCAACGTGCGCGCACCTTGCGGGTACACTACCGTCATTTGGATATGCAAGACGCGGCGCGCGGCGCAGACTTAAGAGTATGGAGCTTGGAATGATCAGAAATCTGCGGCGCTTGATCGGCGTCAGCTTGTGCATCGTGCTTTCCGGCTGCGTCATCGGGAGCGGTCCATGCCTGTGGCTGCAGGTCAGGCACGACTTCTCAGGGCGCGTGCACTTCCGTGAATTTCCGCGCGCCGATGGCATCGACACGGTGCCGGTTCTCATATTGGACAAGACTCAATACATCTACGCCCCGCCGCAAAGTTTTCACTGTCTGGCGGCGAATGATGTGCAACTCATCGGGCTCGCGGAACTTCCCGACAGTGTCGGCGAGAATACGCATGTCACCGTCGACGGCAAGGTGCTGGAGGGTGTTGCCCAGGGCCAGTACACGCGCTTTGTCATTCAAGTGAACAGCATTTTGCCGATCGGACGCCCGCACTGAGCCGCGACGGCCGCGAGGCCGACCTATTTGTGCAGCAGCGGCTTGAGCGTCGGCCAGACGTTCTCGAGCAATACCGGCTGTCCGGCTGCATTGGGATGAATGTCATCGCCCTGCAGTAGCGTCTGGGAAAGGGCGATGTCGGTCAGCAGGAACGGCACCCAAGGCACCTTTCTGTCGCGCGCCAAATCGCTGAAAACCAAAGCAAATTGTCCCGTGTACTCGGGTCCGTAGTTAGGCGGCATCCGCATTCCCAGCAGCAATGCCTTCGCCCCGGCGGCGGTTGCCAGCTCGACCATCTGGGTCAGATTGGCCCGCATTTGGGCGATGGGCAGCGCACGCAAACCATCGTTGCCGCCCAGTTCGAGAATGACGATTTTCGGGTGGTGAAGTTCGAGCGCGCGCGGCAGACGCGCGAGTCCGCCCGCAGTGGTTTCGCCGCTGACACTGGCATTGACGACTTGGTAACCGTACCCTTGGGTATTGAGCCTCGTCTTGAGCAATTCCACCCAGCCTTGTTCTACGCGCGCCAGCCCGTAGCCGGCGCTGATGCTATCGCCGAATACGAGAATCACCGGTGCTTCGGCTTGGGCCGAAGCGGATGCAACGATCAAGACCAATAGGGCGAAAAGCCGTTTCACGAGCGCTCCCGTATGCAAGATCAAGTCAATCTCGAAGCCAAACAGATCGTTCTCGAAGCCAAGAACGTATCGAAAACTGTGGCAAGCCCTGATGGCTCCCTGACCATTCTCGCCGATGTAAGCCTCAACGTGCGAACCGGCGAGACCTTGGCCATCGTTGGGGCTTCCGGCGCAGGCAAATCCACACTGTTGGCGCTGCTCGCGGGACTCGATTCACCGAGCACCGGACGCGTGTTGATCGCCGGCATCGACCTGACGGAACTCGACGAAGATGGACGAGCGGCGATTCGCGGCAAGCATGTCGGATTTGTATTTCAGTCGTTCCATCTTATCCCTTCGCTGACCGCCATCGAAAACGTCATGCTGCCGCTGGAGCTGGGCGGCCGGCGCGACGCGCGCCAAGTGGCGGCGGCGGCGCTTGCGCAAGTGGGACTGACGCCGCGCCTGGGGCATTACCCGAAGCAATTGTCAGGCGGCGAGCAGCAGCGCGTGGCGATTGCGCGCGCTTTCGTGACCCATCCCGCACTGCTCTTTGCCGACGAGCCTACGGGCAATTTGGACACGGCGACCGGGCAGCGCATCACCGATCTGCTGTTCGAACTCAATCGCAACAGCGGCAGCACGCTGGTATTGGTCACGCACGATCGCGACCTCGCGAAGCGCTGCAATCGCGTGTTGGAGCTCGATGCCGGACACAGGGTGAATTGATGCAAGTCCTGCGCTTCGCGTTACGCAACCTCTGGCGCGACTTGAAGTCGGGCGAGCTGTCCGTGCTGCTTCTGGCGCTGGTGGTGACGGTGTTGTCGCTGACCGCGGTTGGCTTCTTCACCAGCCGCATTTCACAGGGCGTGGGCTTGCAGGCGGCTGAGGTGCTGGCGGCGGACTTGCGCCTGGAGGCGCCAACTCCCATCCCCGCACGCTATTTCGATGAAGCTCGCAAGCGCGGTCTTCGCAGCGCGCAAGTGCTTTCATTTCCCACCGCCATCTTCAGCGGAGAGTTGAGCCAGTTGGCGGCGCTGAATGCCGTGACATCGAATTATCCCTTGCGCGGGCACGTGCGTATTGCAGACGCGCCCTTCGGCGTGCCGCGCACCACCACAAAAGTGCCCGGTCACGGCGAGGTTTGGATCGACGCGCGCATCATTGCGCAGCTCAAATTGGAACTGGGAACGTCTCTGCGCATCGGCACGGCCGCTTTCCGCGTCACCGAGGTTCTCGATTACCGGCCGGACCAGGGCACGGGATTCGTGAATCTCGCCCCTGCCGCGTTGCTCAACTATGACGACATCGCCTCCACCCAGCTGGTTCAGGAGGGTAGCCGGGCCACGTATGCGGCTTTGTTTGCGGGCAACCCGGCGGCAGTTGCCGATTTTCGAGAGTTTTTGAGCCGATCCAAGGCGCCGGGGGAACGCCTACGAGACGTCGAGGAGTCCAGCCGTCAGCTCAAATCCGCCATCGACCGCGCCAGCCGATTTCTCAATCTGGCCAGCCTCGCCTCGGTGTTGCTGGCCGCCGTCGCCGTTGCCATGGGCGCGCGACGCTACGCCGCGCGCCACATCGACGCCGTCGCATTGATGAAGTGCATGGGCGCCGCGCAGGGTTTTGTGCTCGCGATCTCCATCATTGAGCTGACGCTGCTGGCGCTGTTTGCGGTCGCCATCGGAACGCTTCTCGGCTACTTGGCCCAATCAGGATTGGTGTGGCTGCTCAAGAGCCTGATCCCCAGCGAGCTTCCCGCGGCCTCATTGTCGCCCTTGCCGATCGCACTGGTCACGGTGCTCGCCATGCTCATTGGCTTTGCCTTACCACCGCTGCTGCAGCTGAAGAGCACGCCACCGGCGCGGGTGTTGCGCAAGACGGTGACTGCACCGCCGCTGCGTTATGGCGTGAGCTATTTGTTGGCGCTCGCGGCCTTGTTCGCGATTCTTTGGAGCATGGTGCGGGACACCGAGCTGGTTTTGAGCGTCCTGGCCGGCGTGCTCGGTGTCGGCGTGGTGCTGACATTGGCAGGCTACGCGTTGGTGCGATTGACCGGCCGCCTGCGCGGCGGCGTCGGCGTGGCATGGCGCTATGGCCTTGCCAATGTGTCGCGACGCGGCACCGGCAGCGTGGTGCAGATCGTCGCCTTTGGCCTGGGGTTGATGGTGTTGCTGCTGCTGGCGGTGGTCCGCGGCGATTTGCTGGCTGACTGGCGGCGCAGCCTGCCGACCGATGTGCCGAACAATTTTCTGGTCAATATCCGCCCGGAACAACGCCAAGCTCTGCAGGAGTTTTTGAGCGCTCACGGCTTGGGCACGCCGCAAATGTATCCCATGGTGCGCGCGCGCATCACCGCACTCAATGCGCAGCCCGCAGGTTCGCTGAAATTGGAAGGCGATTCCGCCCGCGGCTTCGTCGATAGGGAACAGAATCTAACCTGGTCGGCCGACATGATGGAAGACAATCAACTGATGGCCGGCCGATGGTGGACGGCCGCGGATGCCGGCAAGCCGCTGGTTTCGATTTCCACTGAATATGCGGATGCCCTGCATTTGCAGATCGGTGACAAATTGAGCTTGGATGTGGCCGGCGAACCGTTGACGGTGGAAGTGGCCAGTATCCGGAAAGTACGCTGGGATAGTTTCCGGCCGAATTTCTTTTTGGTGTTTCCGCCGGGTCTGCTGGACGGCGCCGCGGGAACCTACATGACCAGCCTATTTCTCACCGCGGCGCAGCGCCCGTCGCTGGCCGATTTGGTGCGGCAGTTTCCGACGATTTCGGTATTCGATGTGGATGCGATCCTCAAACAAATTCGCGACATCATGGATCGCGCATCGCTGGCGATGCAGTACGTGTTTTTGTTTACCCTGGCCGCTGGAGTCGTCGTACTGCTGGCGGCGGTGCAATCGACGCGCGATGAGCGGCGCTATGAAAGCGCCATGTTGCGCACCTTGGGCGCAAGCCGCGGCACGGTGCTGCAAGGCGTGGCGGCGGAATTTTCGGCGCTGGGTTTTCTATCGGGCACCTTGGCAGCCTTCGGCGCAACGGGCGTGGGTTGGATATTGGCGCTGCGGGTGTTCTCGCTCGAGTACACTCTCGATCCCTGGGTATGGGTCACGGGCTTGGTGTGCGGCACGGTCCTGGTCGGGCTGAGCGGAACGCTGGCTACGCGCAGCGTGGTCAACACGCCGCCCATCGTCACGCTACGCGACGATTGAACGCGGCGCGACGATTGAACGCGGCGCGACGATTGAGGCAGGACCGAGGCGTCCGCTGCTTACTTGACGTCGAGTATCAGCCAGCCGATCGGAAGCGGAATGCCGCGCGGCGGCAGCGCCTCGATTCGCACGTTGTAAATGCCGGCCGACAGGCCGGTGGAATTCAAGGTCACACGCAGTTCGCCATTCGAGTCTTTGAGCAGGTTGTTGAGCACCAGCGCGCGGCCCTGATCTTGCTTGTCGACGAAGAGGCGAAATTGCGTCAGCTTTTGGGTGTAGCCAAGATCGATGTGCACGTCCATCAGCAGCGGCGCAGTTCGGCTGAGCTGGATGCGTGCGCGGTCTATGCCGGGTGCATGATCCGGAGATACAAACATCGCTTTTTCGGTAGCCGGCTGCACCAGCGACCCTTGGCTGATCACCCGTTTGGTGTCTTCGAGTTTTCCCTGAAGAATTGAATATTTCCCCACCAGCGCCCAAAACGCCACCAGGCTGATGAAAGTCACCGCGCCCAAGCCGATGAGAACATAAATGCTCTTCCACCACGGGGGCGTCGGCTCTCCCAGGTCCTGCGGCCGGCCGCTGGCTTCCAGCAGTTTGAGGCTGGCCTGCGCGCGTTCCGGCAGCTTCAGCTCATTCAAGTATTCGGGATGTGTTCGGCACCACCCTTCAAGATCGCGTGCGCCCTTGAACGGCAATTTGTTTTCCAAATACCGTTCAATGAGTTTGTGCTCTTCGATGAATTTACGATCGAAGCGCGGCGCAATGGGCGGCGCAGGATTTCCTTGTGCAATGGTGCGGGCATTCATGGCAAATTTTTCCTAGACAGCCCATTTTGCCGGGTCGGGCGCGCGCAATACGTGAAATGATCGGCATCTAGCCGTACGCGGTTGCCGGGTCTGAGACGGCGGTCACGAAATATCGCCGCCTGCCCAAAAAGGCTTGGGTCTTTTAGGCCTTTTTCGCCATTACGCCGCCCACCACGTCGCACACCGCCGCGATGGCGGCCTCACGCGTGCTGGACTTGCGCCATACGGCGCCCACGCTTCGCGAGGGCGTGGGTTTGCTGAATTGCCGAATGGTCAAACCGCGCTGCGATCCGAACGGCGATTCCACCGCCAGTTCGGGCAGCAAGGTGATTCCCAGACCCGCAACCACCATCTGGCGCAGCGTCTCGAGACTGGTTGCGCGAAAATCCTCAGCCTCGCGGACATCGACGCGGCTGCAGACTTCCAAGGCCTGGTCGCGCAGGCAGTGACCGTCTTCCAGCAGCAGCAGGGTCTGGCCCTTGAGATCTTGCACCTTGATGGTCGTCTTGGCGGCCAGCGGGTGATGGTTGGGCAGTGCCACGGTAAAGGCCTCGTCGTAGAGCGCACGCGACTCCAGCCCGTCAAGCGGCGCCGGCAGCGCCATGATGCCAAGATCAATTTCCCCGTCGCGCAGCCGCTTCAGCAGCGGCTCGGTTTGATACTCATAGAGCATGAGCCCGAGGTGCGGAACCGCTTTGCGGATTTTGGGCATGACGCGCGGCAACAAATACGGTCCGATGGTGGGGATTAGCCCCACTTTCAGTTTGCCGGCGAAAGGATCAGTATTGCTGCGCGCCAGCGCGACGATTTCCTCGCCCTCATCCAGCATGCGCCGCGCGCGCACCACGATTTGCTTGCCCACCTCGGTGAGCTGTACGTTTTTCGGTTTCCGCTCCACCAGTTTGACGCCGAGATATTCCTCGAGCTTCTTCAACTGAGCGGATAGAGTCGGCTGGCTGACGAACGAGCGCTCCGCAGCCTTGCCGAAATGACCGGTGTCCGCGAGCGCCACCAGATATTTGAGGTCCTTGAGATTCATCGATCGGTACCCATAGATACAGTCTATCAAAGTCATCATAACAATCAATATGATTAATGATGGTTCGGCTGCTATCATGGCCTTTCAGTTTCAAAACCTGTCCGAGGAGTTCTCCATGTCTCTGATCAATACCGAAATCAAGCCGTTCAAGGCGACCGCATATCACAACGGCAAGTTCGTGCCCGTGACAAACGACACCCTCAAGGGCAAGTGGTCGGTGTTCGTGTTCTACCCCGCCGATTTCACCTTCGTATGTCCGACCGAACTCGGTGATCTCGCCGACAACTATGCCGAATTCAAGAAATTGGGCGTGGAAATCTATGGCGTGTCCACCGACACGCACTTCGCCCACAAGGCGTGGCACGACACCTCGGACACCATCAAGAAAGTGCAGTACCCGCTGGTGGGCGACCCGACGGCAGCGCTGGCGCGCAATTTCGAAGTGCTGATCGAGGAGGAAGGTCTGGCATATCGCGGAACATTCGTGATCAATCCCGAAGGCAAGATCAAGGTCATGGAAGTGCACGACAACGGCATCGGCCGCGACGCAAAGGAACTGCTGCGCAAAGTGAAGGCCGCGCAATACGTGGCTTCGCACCCGGGCGAGGTGTGCCCCGCGAAGTGGACGCCCGGCGCCGATACGCTCAAGCCCTCGCTCGATCTGGTCGGCAAGATCTGAGCGCGAGCCGCAGGAGCTGCCAGTCAACGGTCCGGCGCCAAACGCCGGGCCGTTTTCCCAGGCGACTGCCCGCAACGACTAAAGAAGCTACATCAAGGAATACCGGAGCGCAGTATGCTCGACACCAACCTGAAGACTCAGTTACAGGGTTACCTGGAGCGGATCTCGCAGCCCGTGGAAATCGTTGCGTCCTTGGATGACGGCGACAAATCACGAGAAATGCTCGAACTGCTGCACGACATCGAGTCGGTTTCCGGCCTCGTGAAGCTCGACGCACAGCGCGACGAAAGCCAGGTAAAACCCTCGTTTGCCCTGCGGCGGCCCGGCGCCGCGGCGCAGGTGCGCTTTGCGGGTGTGCCGATGGGCCATGAATTCACCTCCCTGGTGCTCGCGTTGCTGCAGACCGGAGGCTACCCGCCGAAAATCGACGAGGCGATGGCCGAGCAGATCCGCAATCTGGACGGCGACTTCAATTTCGAGACCTTCGTGTCGCTCACCTGCCAAAGTTGTCCGGACGTGGTTCAAGCGCTGAATGCGATGGCGGCGCTGAATCCAAAGATCCGCCACACCATGATCGATGGCGCGGTGTTCCAGGAAGAAGTCACGCGCCGCGAAGTGATGGCCGTGCCTGCAGTGTTCCTGAACGGCCAGCCCTTCGGACAAGGCCGCATGGAACTCGAGGAAATCGTCCATAAGCTGGACGCCGGCGCGGCGGTGCGCCAGACCCAGAAACTGAACGCGAAGGCCCCCTATGACGTGCTGGTGGTGGGCGGTGGGCCGGCAGGCGCTGCGGCGGCCATATATGCCGCGCGCAAGGGCATTCGCACCGGAATTGCCGCAGAGCGTCTCGGCGGACAGCTATTGGATACTGTCGGCATCGAGAATTTCATTTCGGTGAAGGAGACTCAGGGCCACAAATTAGCCTCGGGTTTTGAGCAGCATGTCACCACCTACGATGTCGACGTGATGAATTTGCAGCGCGCCGAAGCCTTGATTCCCGGTGAACTGCTCGAAGTGCGCTTGAGCGGCGGGGCCTCGCTCAAGGCGCGGTCCGTGGTGATCGCAACCGGCGCACGCTGGCGTGAAATCAACGTGCCCGGCGAGCGCGAATACCGCAATCGCGGCGTCGCCTACTGTCCGCATTGCGATGGCCCGCTGTTCAAGGGCAAGCGTGTCGCCGTGATCGGCGGCGGAAATTCCGGCGTCGAAGCCGCGATCGATCTTGCCGGGCTGGTCAGCCACGTCACCCTCATCGAATTCGATCCGCAACTGCGTGCCGATGCGGTGTTGACGCGCAAGTTGATGAGTCTTGCGAATGTGACGGTGATCGCCGGCGCGCAAACCACCGAAATCATCGGCGACGGACAGCGAGTCGTCGGCCTCAAGTACAAGGAGCGCTCCAGCGGCGAGATGCGCGACATCGAGCTCGCCGGCGTGTTCGTGCAAATCGGGTTGATCCCGAATACCGATTGGCTCAAAGGGACGGTCAAGCTATCGCCGCGCGGCGAAGTGGAAGTCGATGCGCGGGGACAGACCTCGGTGCCGGGGGTATTCGCCGCCGGGGACTGTACCGTCGTACCCTATAAGCAGATTGTCATCGCGGTGGGCGAGGGCGCGAAGGCTTCCTTGAGTGCCTTCGATCACCTCATTCGCGCGCCCTTGTCGGCGGCGGCCTAAGGAGCCTGTCTGAGTACTCCCCGTGGCCGCGAGCGTGACGGATTTGCCTTCAGTCGAGGCGGAGCCGACGCGGTTGGGTTGGACCCAATGAGGAGGCGACAACGACGAATGAAGGCAAATCCGTCCGCTCCCGAAGGGTTGGCTCTGGAAGGGGCGTCTGCGGTGTTGCGCGGCTTGTCCGTGGAATCAACCACGGCCTGCGCCGCGCGCCTTGCATCCGCTCCCTTGCAGAGCCAACGCGGCTCACGTGGAGTACTCAGACAGGCTCCCGGGAGCCAAGTCTGAGTATTCCCGACGGCCGCACGCATTCCCGCAGACTCTCCGCAGGGGTGGTGGTGGTGAATGTGGCCGGACCGGACGTGCAGTATTTGCTATTGCGCGCTTATCGGAACTGGGATTTTCCAAAAGGCTTGGTCGAGCCCGGAGAGCAACCCTTGGATGCGGCATTGCGCGAGGTGCGCGAGGAGACCACGTTGGAAAACCTCGCCTTCGATTGGGGTACGGACTTCATGGACACGGGGCCGTACAACAAGGGGAAAATTTCGCGCTATTACATCGCGCGAAGCAGCGGCACGCGGGTGCACCTGCCGATCAATCCGGAACTCGGGTTCCCGGAGCACCAAGAGGCGCGATGGGTTAAATTCGACACGGCGCTTTCCATGGTGTCGCCGCGGCTTTTGCCCGTGATGCATTGGGCGAGCGCCATCATCGGCGCGCCAACTGCCGTCAAAGAGTAACGCTACCCCGGCCGATTTCGAACACGTCGCCGCCGACGAAGACGTGGCCGTCGCGGTTCACGTCGAGAAACAGCGTGGAAGGCCGGCCGACGAATTCACCCTGAGAGATTTGCAGCTGAACCGGCAGGGTTTGCTGCATCGCCAGGCACCAGGCGCCGAAATTGGCGGTGGCGGAACCGGTCGCGGGGTCCTCTAGTATCGCGCCGCCAGTCGGGAAGAAAAACCGCGCCAACGCTTGGCCGGCGCCGCTCGAGCAAAAAACGTAAGCCATGCTGAGTCCGTCTTCGCTGAGTACCTTTGCCATGGCCGATGGCACGGGCGCCGCCTTGCGCACCGCATCCGTCGAGGTCAGCGGCACCACCAATTGTTCCTTGCCGGCCTTGACCCACAGCGGCCGCTCGCCGATGTCACGAAGCTCGAGGCCGAGCGCCGCCGCCAGCACATCGCGAGACACATCGAGTTCGCGCGATGTCGCGCGCGGCGCGGTCAAGGTCCAGCGGCTCGCCAGCGCACGCACCGGGATGAGTCCCGCCTGCATTTCCAAGACCAGCGAATCGCCGCCCAACTTCAGCGCGCGGCAGATGTGCGCCGTACCGAGCGTGGGATGGCCTGCGAAAGCCATTTCATAGCTGGGCGTGAATATTCGCACGCGCGCGTTCGCGCCCGCCTTCGCGTCGGTCGGCGGGAGAATGAATGTGGTCTCGGAGAGGTTGAACTGGCGGGCGAGAGCTTGCATGTGCTCATCGCTCAAGCCTGCGCCGTTCTCGAATACACAGAGTGGGTTACCGGTAAAGGGGCCCTGGCCTTGCGTGAAAACGTTAATGATGCGGAACGGGTGAGTTGCCATTGAGCAATTATCTCACCCGCCCGCTATGTTTTAACCGCGGTTGCCGCCTCCATTAGCGGAAAGGCCGCACCACCACGACCGGCGCCGGGGCCACTACCGCCACGCGCGGGCCGTAATATCCGCGGTGATAGCCATAGGGCGCCACGACACAGCCACTCATGGCAATAATACTGATAGGAATCAATAGCTTAAATAGCCTTCGCATGACATCCTCCGATAGTTTTTCACTCTCAGGTATGTCAACGCGGGAGGCTGAGAGGCGATGACAGGATGAAAAAAGCTTAAGGCCTCAAGAGCCGGCCGGCGCAGCGCATTAAAACTTGTTCACCTTCAGGCCAAGGTGTGGAAAACCTTTTGGACGTCGTCGTCTTGTTCGAGTTTGTCGATCAATTCCAACACCTCTTTGGCCTGATCCTCCGGCAATTCGATCGGCATGGAGCAGATGTATTCATGTTCGGCTGAAAGCGGCGTGATGCCGCGTCGCTCCAAGGCGTCCTGCAGCTTGCCGAAATCATTGAACGCGCCGCGTATGACCAATTGCGGCTCGCCTTTTTCGCCGGTGCTGTCGCCCATTTCCTCGAGGCCGTGGTCGATGAGGTCCAGTTCGAGTTCATCGTGGTCTTTGACCTGGGAGGGATCGACGCGAAATACGCCCATTTTTTTGAAGAGAAAGCTGACGCTGCCGGTGGTACCCATGTTCCCCGCGCCTTTCATGAAAATATTGCGCAAACTCGCGACGGTGCGGGTGGGGTTGTCAGTCGCGGTTTCGACCAGCAGCGCAACGCCGTGCGGCGCATAGCCTTCGTACAGAATCTCGGCATAGTTGGCCGCATCTTTGCCCGAGGCGCGGCGAATCGCGGCGTCCGTCTTGTCCTTCGGCATATTGACGGCGCGCGCATTTTGCAGCACGCGGCGCAACGTCGGATTCGACGCGGGGTCGGCGCCGCCGGCGTGTACCGCCATCGCGATGTCTTTGGCGACCCGCGTGAATTGCTTGGCCATGCGGTTCCAGCGGGCGAACATGGCGTGTTTTCTGACTTCGAATATGCGTCCCATAGCGACTATGGTAGCAATACGCGGTCAAACCGCTAGACTTGCGGGTCCCATCCGAAGGCATTTCTTATGAGCGCAGTCCCGGCAGACTCGATTGAAAGTACGGCGAGTTTCCGTGATCTGAAGCTATCGGATGCAGTGCTGCGCGCGCTTGCGGATGTGGGCTATGAGTCGCCATCGCCCATTCAAGCCCAGACCATCCCGGTGCTCTTGTCCGGCCAGGACATGCTCGGGCAGGCGCAGACCGGCACCGGCAAGACAGCGGCTTTTGCGCTGCCGGCGCTCACCAAAATCGATCTCACGCGCCATGAGCCCCAAGTGTTGGTGCTGGTTCCCACGCGCGAACTCGCCCTTCAGGTGTCGGAAGCTTTCCTGCGGTATGCGGCTCACTTGAAGGGATTTCACGTGCTGCCCATCTACGGCGGCCAAAGCTACCAGCCGCAGCTCAATGCCCTGAGGCGCGGTGTGCATGTGGTGGTGGGTACACCCGGGCGCGTCATCGATCACATGAATCGCGGCACCTTGAAGCTCACGGGCCTGACCATGCTGGTGCTGGATGAGGCCGATGAGATGTTGCGCATGGGTTTCATCGATGCCGTCGAAAGCATCCTCGAACAGACGCCGCCGCAGCGGCAGGTGGCGCTGTTCTCGGCGACCATTCCTGCGCCCATCCGCCGCATCGCGGCGAAGCACCTGCGCACGCCGGTCGAAGTGACCATCAAGAGCAAGACCAGCACCGCCACCAATATCCGCCAGCGCTATTGGATGGTCAGCGGCATGCACAAGCTGGATGCGCTGACGCGCATTCTGGAGGCCGAGACCTTCGACGGCATGCTGGTGTTTACCCGCACCAAGCAGGCGACGGTGGAGCTGGCGGAGAAGCTCGAGGCACGCGGCTTCGCGGCCGCGCCGCTCAACGGCGACATTCCGCAGCCGCTGCGCGAGCGCACGGTCGCGCGCCTGAAGGCGGGCCAGATCGACATCGTAGTGGCCACCGACGTGGCCGCCCGCGGCCTCGACGTCGAACGCATCGGCCATGTCGTGAACTATGATGTCCCGTACGACACCGAGTCCTACGTGCATCGCATCGGGCGCACCGGCAGAGCCGGCCGCAAGGGCGAGGCCATCCTGTTCATCGCGCCGCGCGAGCGCAATATGCTGCGCGCCATCGAGCGAGCCACGCGGCAAGTGATCGAACCGATGAACCTGCCGAGCGTCGACGCCGTCAACACGCTGCGAATTGCCAAGTTCAAACAACGCATCTCCGAGACCATCGCCAAGGGCGACGGCAATCTTTACCGGCCGGTGCTGGAGCAGATGGAAGCAGAGTCCGGCTTGCCGCTGATGGATATTGCCGCTGCGCTGGCCAGCCTGTCGCAGGGAGCCACGCCGCTGCTGCTCGCGGGAAAACCGGAGCGGCCGGTGGAAGCCGCGGCGCCCAGCGCACGAGGTTTCGATCGCGATCGTGATCGCGAGGAGCGCGCGCCGCGCCGTGAGGAAACACGCAGCGTGGAACGCGATAGACCCAGAGACCGCGCGCCGCCCGAACGGCCGCGGCATGATCATCGAGACGAATCGCCGGCGGAGCCGCCGCGCAGGTCCGGTCCTGCGCAAAAGGAAACTTTTCGCATCGAAGTAGGGTCAGTACATGGAATCAATCCCGGCAACATTGTCGGCGCCATTGCCAACGAGTCGGGCATCGAGGGTGTGCACATCGGGCGCGTGGATATTCGCGAGGACCATAGCTACGTGGACTTGCCTGAAGGCATGCCGAAGCAGATATTCAAGGAATTGCAGAAGGTGCGTGTGGCGGGTCGAGAATTGCGCATCAGCCGGGTGAGCGAGAAGCCGCCCAAGCCGCCGCGCGCTACGATTGGCCGTCATCCCGGCGCGGCGCCGAGAGAGGTCAGGCATGCGAAGCCGAAAATAACGGCCCGCCGGCGCCAAAAAGAGTAGCGGCGATAAAGAGTAGCGGCGATTAACGAGAGGAGCGAGTCATGGGCAAGGGTATGGATCGAAAGAAAGAGGACAAGAAGAAGCCGACGAAAACCTTGGAAGAGAAGCGCGCCTTGAAGCGCGAGAAAAAAGCCAACCGGGGTTAATCTTCGAGCAAAGTCAGGTCCTACACGACCCGTCCGCGCCGGCCGCCGCTGCGGAAATCGCGGATATTGGCCGCCATTTCATCGATGCAGCGTTGCCGCGCTTCGCGCGCCGCCCAGGCGATGTGCGGCGTCACCAATAGGTTGGGTATTTGGCTGTCGAGGAGCGGGTCGCCGTCCACCGGCGGTTCCTGGGGCAGGACATCGATTCCCGCCCCGCCGAGTTTGCCGGCTTTGAGCACCGCGGCCAGCGCCGCGCTGTCGATCAATGCGCCGCGAGCGGTATTGATCAGCAGGGCATCGGATTTCATCAGTGCCAATTCGCGCGCGCCGATGAGGCCGCGGGTTGCATCGGTGAGCGGACAGTGCAACGAAACGATGTCCGCCGCGGCCAGCAGCTCATCGAGGTTCATGCGGCTTGGCTCAGGCGGCTCGCCCGGCCGGTTGGCAATCGCGACTCGCATGCCGAAAGCCTCGGCCACGCGCGCAGCGCCCCGGCCCAGTTCGCCCCAGCCGACCACGCCGAAGATGCGGCCATTCAGCTCGCGGATGGGCTGAGAAAACACCGTGCCGGCTTCATCCCGAGCCCAGGATCCGTCCTTGGACAGGCGCGAAAATTCATACACATGCTGGGTGAGGCTCAATATCAATCCCCACACCTGTTGCACCACCGAGGCCGTGCAATAGGCGCGCACATTGCAGACGGCGATGCCGCGCTCGCGCGCGGCGACAAGATCGACGTTGTTGGTGCCGGTGGCGGCGAGCGCGACCAGTTTTAGGCGGGGAGCGCCAAGCAGCAGCTCGCGGGTGAGCTCAAGTTTGTTGAGCAGTGCGGCGTCCGCATCGCGAATGCGCTCGGCAATCTTCGATTCGTTGTACTCGTACAAAACCAGATCGCCGGCCGCCTCGCGCAGCCCGGCAGTATCGAGATCACCGTTGGAAACAGTGTCATAGTCCAAGAAGACAGTTTTCAGGGGATGCGCGTTCATCACGGGTTACAATGCATTGCTAGCATGAAAATTTCCGCAGTCATCATCTTGATCGGTGCAAACGTATTGGTATTCCTACTGCAGGGCCAATCGCCGTCTGGAATCGACGAACTATTGGCATTGTGGCCGCTGCAACCCCTCGACGGCAAAGTCTATTTTCAGCCCTGGCAGATCATCAGCTATGCATTCTTGCACGGCAATGTCACCCACATTGGATTCAACATGCTGGGCCTGTGGATGTTCGGTTCGGAAATCGAGCGCTACGTGGGACCGAAGCGGCTGCTCGCCTGCTATTTCGCCTCCGTGGTCACCGCAGCGCTTACTCAGCTGTTCATACCCATGCTGTTCGGTGCGCCGCCGGCGCCGACCATTGGCGCCTCCGGAGGCGTATTTGGCTTGCTGCTGGCTTACGCGCTGATGTTTCCCACCCGCAAGGTCGTTCCCTTGATTCCGCCCATTCCCATGCCGGCATGGCTGTTCGCCACAATTTACGCCGGCATCGAGCTCTTTCTCGGCGTTACCGGAACGCTCTCCGGCATTGCGCATTTCGCCCATTTGGGCGGCATGATCGGCAGCGCTCTTGTCGTCACACAATGGCGGCGAGCCGCCACCCGTAAAATCCGTTAGGAGCCCGGGATTGCAGCATGAAAGCTAGGGTATTGATGAGCGCGCTGTGTTTCGCGGCTGCCGCATCTCTAGCCGGCGCCGCTCCGGCGCACGCCGAGTGGGTAAACCGCGTCACCGACGGCATCATGGGCACGCGCATCACCGTGGAATTATGGTCGGAGGAGCACGCGAAGGCCGAGGCGGCGATCGATGCGGTGCTCGACGAGATGCGCCACGTCGACGAGTCCATGAGCACGTACAAGCCGACCAGCGAAGTGTCCTTGGTCAATGCAAAAGCCGCTGACGGGCCGATGCACATCAGCAAGGAATTATTCGACCTGCTGGTCAAGGCGAAAGAATACTCGGTGGTCACCGACGGCGCCTTCGACATCACCTACGCCAGCGTCGGCTATATGTACAATTTTCCGAAGCATGTCCGTCCCGACGAGACGCAAATCGCCAAGGCATTGCCTGCGGTGGATTATCGGCACGTGATTCTCGACGCGAAGAACCAGACCGTGCAGTTCTCGCAGAAAGGCGTGCGCATCGATTTGGGCGGCATCGCCAAGGGCTATTCGGTGGACCGCGGCATCGATGTCTTGAAAGCGCGAGGCTTTACGCACGCCTATGTGTCCGCCGGCGGCGACAGCCGAATCATCGGCGATCGCTTCGGCAAGCCATGGATGGTGGGCATCCGCGATCCGCGCAAGGGAGAGGGCGAGGTGATTGCGAGCGTTCCGCTGGTGGATGCGGCGATTTCCACCTCCGGAGACTACGAGCGGTTCTTCGACGAAGGCGGCGTTCGCTACCACCACATCATCGATCCGCACACCGGCCACTCCGCCAGCAAGGTTCGCAGCGCCACCATCATCGGCCCTTACGCAACGCGCACCGATGGCTTGTCGAAGACGGCGTTCGTCCTGGGGCCGGAAAAGGCCATGGAAATCTACAACCGCATCGACGACATCGACGCCATCGTCGTCAAGCTCGACGGCACTGTGGTCTTTTCAAAGGGCATGCAGCGCGGCAAGGCGACGCCCCCGCCCCCGCCCCCGAGGTAGGGGACCTTTCACTTGAAGGCGATGATTTTCGCCTCCTCGCAGGCCTGCAAATAATCGCTGACCACGTCCAGTGGAATGGGACCGAATTCCCCCGCCACCGCATCTCTAATCTCTCCCACCGTTCTTTTGCCGTCGACGAAGTTGACGATTTCATAGGCGTAAATTGCGCCGCTGTCTTGAGCATTGAGCAAGCGGCTCGAATCGGCATTGAGCAGCTTGATTTTGCGCACGCGTTCGGACCCAAGGCGATCGAGCAGCACATCGTCGTTTTGAAAGGTGAGGGGTCCGAATTCGCCGATGCGGTGCGGAATGCGCGCGCCGGCCGGCGCCGTGTGCCAGGCCGGTGCGGTTGCCGCTGAGCCGTGAACGCCGCGCCGCCCGGCAGTGTTGTCTATCCAGACATTGAACGTTGCCGCCTGAGCCTTGAGCGCTTCGAGCGATCCTGAGAGTTCCGGTGGATTGCCGTGGGTATAGGCGGCGAAGGCGCGAAGCGCTGCCTGGTCACGGCGCAGCAATTGGGCCATGAGATTGTGCGCCTCGAATGCAGCCTCGCTCGGCGACAGATCGGCATCTTGGGCGAGCAGTTGTGCGCGCTCGAATCCCTTCGCCAGGCGCTGCTGCGCCCGCGCAGCGAGGAAAGGCAGCACCTGCGATGACTGCGCGGCATCGAGACTCGCAAAGCTGTAGCCCGAGGCCGCACCGAGGAGCGCGACGCGGCGCAACTTGGTGGCGTCGATCTGTTCCAGGGTGTCGTGATCGGTGTGAATGTAAATGTCCGGCCAGTCCCGCAAGTACAACGACGGCACGGCGATGCTCGAAGAATCATAGTCGTCGTGATCGCTGCCTTCGGCATAGGGAGTTTCGTCGACAAAGAATCCGTTGCGAGTGCCGGGCGCGCCGTTGCGGGTCTCGACCACCGCAGCCTCCTCGTGGCTGCCATCGCCGGTATACACGGCCGCGGCATCGTGAATGGTTTCGGCAAAAGCATCGCCGATATCCGTGATGAAGGTGGGCAGGGACCAGGGGGTCTCGGTGACGTGCAGTACGGATTTGTTCTTGAACAGATCGCCGCCCACCATGTCCATGTGAACATCGGCGCGCAGCGATCGGCGGATGTCCGGATGGCTGCTCAGGAAGGCCATGGTGCCTTCGACCTCGGGCCCCCAGATGAACCGTATGGTCCGGCTCGGGCGCTTGAGCGCGCCGCTGCCGATCAACCGATTCAGCACCCGCGCCGATTCCAAAATGGTGACGCAGCCGCTGCCGTTGTCGTTTGCGCCCGGCCGCTGATGATCGAGGTGGCAGCTATAGACGACCTCGCCGCTGCTCGGATCCGTGCCGGGAATCGTCGCGGTCACCACCGTCCAGTGGCCGGCTCCCACTTCTGCGCGCACATGCGCGCTCAAGACCACTGCAGGCCCCTCGCGCATCTGCGCTCGCAAGCCGGCCGCCGTGGCCCGCGACACCATGAAGGCGAACCCGGCCGGCAACGATGCGTCCAAATGCCCCCATCGAACGATAGACGTGTCCAGACCCGACCAGGCGGTGGTTTGATTCGGCATGTCGCTGACGATGCCGGCCGCGCCGTACTTCACCACCGCCAGCCGCTGCACCCCGGAGAGAACGCCGTCGGCCAAAATAATCTTGCCGCGCACATCCTTCCCGGCATAGTCGCCATCCGCCGTTCCCGCACCCACATCCACCAGGGGTGCCTCGACGTCTGCGCTGTGGCTGTAGTCGGCCAGGCGGATGGGCTCGGTCGACCAATCGCCGAGCACCGTATGCTGCGGCGATACCTGCCAAAGTCGCGCGTTCTCGACGCTCCAGCCGACATGCGAAAGCATCAGCCCGTAGTGGATTTTACCGTCGACCGGGAACTGCTCGGCGTGAGCGTCCTGCAATCCGTATTCTTTGGCACGCGACAGAATGAAATCAGCGGCCTGATCGAACTCGAGCGTCGCGGGAATACGGTGCAGACGTGTCAAGGCGCGTAGGTTTTCATAAGGTGCCGTGCCGCTTGCCTCATGGCGCAAGTCCGACCACTGCGTTTCCGACAGGAAGGGACGCTGTGCCCAGACAGGTGGCGAGGATGCGGCCAGCAGGACTGCAGCGGCCGCCGGAAGGCGAAGAGCTCGAATCACCGGAATTACCCCCAATGTTATGCGCCTAGGATACGCGATTGCGGGGCTATACTTCCCCGGGAGCCGGGCAAAGATGAGGAGTTTTGTCGCCAAGGCGCTGCTGGTGGCGATCGGCGCGGTGCTCATCGTGATTCCCTACTTTTTCCGAGAGTGAGGCCGAATGGAATCCGTGGCAATTTTCGTCGATGTGCAGAATATTTATTACACCACGCGTCAGCAGTTCTCGCGGCATTTTGACTACAACAGGTTTTGGACCGCGGCCACCGCGAACAGAAAAGTCGTGAAGGCGATCGCATTCGCGATCGACCGCGACGATGAGAAACAAAGGCAATTCCAGAACATCCTCCGGGCGATTGGCTTCGAGGTAAAGCTCAAGCCCTACATTCAACGAATGGACGGGTCTGCGAAAGGGGACTGGGACGTCGGCATCACCCTGGATGTGCTCGAATACGCCCCCCAGGCCGATGTCATCGTGCTGGCCACCGGCGACGGGGATTTCGACCTGCTGGTGGAGCGGATCCGGGAACGGCACGGGGTGTCCGTGGAGGTCTATGGGGTTGCTGAATTGTCG
>Ga0193716_1000146_pt1 | contig 41147 bp, 35 predicted proteins | sample U2c1metaG_FD_145901 | JGI IMG/M metagenome (GOLD analysis project Ga0193716, IMG submission 145901) | Soil microbial communities from a riparian zone of the East river system, Colorado, United States - U2c1 | ecosystem: Environmental > Terrestrial > Soil > Riparian zone | place: USA: East River...
GAACGAAAGATCCCGGTGGCGCCGGTGAAGGCGATTGCGGGGCAGGTGCGGGCGGAGGTTATATTTAAGGGGATGGCGGGGCATGCGGGGACGGTGCCGATGGAGATGAGGCAGGATGCTTTATGCGGCGCTGCGGAATTTGTTTTGGAAGTGGAGAAACTGGCGGGGGAGGCTGTGACCGGGTTGGTGGCTACGGTGGGGAAGTTGCAGGTGAAGGGTTCGGCGAGCAATGTGATCCCGGGTGAAGTGGCTTGCAGTCTTGATATACGGTGTGCGGGTGAAGAAGTGGTATCGAAGGGGCATGAGCAATTGCGTGCGCTTTGTTTGGAAATTGGTTTGAGGCGGGGGCTTGTTGTCGATTGGAATGTGGTGCAGGTCTCGTCGCCGGTGAGCTGCGATTCCCGGATGAAGGACTTGTTGAGTTCTTGTATAAGAGCGGAGGGATATGAGGTGCTGGAACTGGTGAGCGGGGCCGGGCATGATGCGGTGCCGGTATCTGCTGTGTCGCCGGTTTGTATGTTATTTGTGCGATGTTTCAAGGGCATCAGTCATAACCCGCTCGAGGATGTGGAGGAAAAGGACCTGGAGGCTGCGCTGGCTGTAGCAGAAAAATTTATACAATCAATTGTTTGAAATATGGAAATATCTGCACTAACAAGATCGGTAGTAAAGAGGAGTCATGCGTTGATCAGTCCGGATGGGTACATCAATAGTGTGATTCCCGGCTGGACGGGCTGTACGGTGAATGTTATCATTAATGAGTCGATGGGGGCGCGTTTTATGCAGACCATCGTGACTTTTCAAAAGGGTGGGGAGATAGTTGGCCGGGCGCAGAAATCGGAGACCTTTTTTTATGTCGTGAGCGGTCGGGGCAAGGCGGTAGTCGGGGGGGAGCGAAAGGATATGTCGCAGGGGAGTTATGTCTATATACCTGCGGGGGAGGAGTATCGTCTGCACGGTATGGAAGAGGGGACGCAGCTGTTGAGCTTTCATAAGGTTTATGAGGTGCTGGATGGGGTAGCTGCTCCGGGGATCCTTTTTGGGAAGGCTGAAGATGTGAAGGGGGATGTTTTTTTGGGTGATGAAGCGTTGAGGCTGCAGGTTCTTTTACCTGACGAGCTGGCTTTTGATATGGCTGTGAATATTTTTACCTATGATCCGGGTGGTCATCTGCCGTTGGTGGAAACGCATGTCATGGAACATGGGTTATTGTATCTGCAGGGGCAGGGTGTATACCGGCTTGACCAGGACTGGTATCCGGTGAAGAAGGGGGATTGTATCTGGATGGCGCCTTATTGTCAGCAGTGGTTTACGGCGATGGGCAAGGAGCCGGCGGTGTATATTTATTATAAGAACATAAATCGATGCCCTTTCGTTATATGACAATGGAAGAACTGAACTGGCTTGATGAGGCGACGCTGAGTGAGGCGTTGCGGAGCTGTTGCGGAAGTTCGGCCTGGGTTGCGGGGATGATGGAGCTGTTCCCGGTGGGCTCGGCGACGGGATTGTATGCTGCGGCGTCTCTTGTCTGGAGGGAAGGTACGGAGGAGGATTGGCGGGAGGCGTTCGGAGCTCACCCCAGGATCGGAGAGCGGGTGACGGGTGTTGCTGCTGCGGAGCAGGCTGGGACGAGTGGGGCGGAGGCTGAAGTGTTGGAAGAACTGGCGGAGGGGAATAGGAAATACGAAGAGAAGTTTGGGTACATCTATATTATATGTGCTACGGGGAAGTCGGCAGTGGAGATGCTTGGGCTGTTGAGGGAGCGATTGGGGAATGCGCCCGAGGAGGAAATACTTGTAGCTATGGGTGAACAGGAGAAGATCACAAGGATAAGACTTGAAAAACTTTTATCATGAGCAGGATAACGACGCATATACTGGATGTGTCACTGGGTCGTCCGGCCGCGGATGTAGAGGTCATACTGATGTATGAGGGAGCGGAGATGACGCGGGGGCTAACGAGTGCGGATGGTCGTCTGGGTGGTTGGGACCTGGACAGTGGGATTTATTCTTTACGGTTTGAGACAAAGGCTTATTTTAGCCGGCAGTCTCTGGATACCTTGTATCCATTTGTGGAGGTCCATTTTGAGGTCGCTGCCGATGATCATTATCACATCCCTTTATTATTGAGTCCGTGGGGTTATTCCACGTATAGGGGATCATAACTTTTGCTATGAATGAAAAAGAACGTTTGATGGAGGAATTGGGAAAAGCCAATCGGGCTTTCCAGGCAAGTTATCCCGGTGACAGGCCGGACCGGCAGCCTGTGCATACGGTGTATGGGGGCGCGAATCTATTTAAGCGTGACACCTGTGTGCGGATGGGCGGGATCGCCCTGAAGAATCTGCGGACCTTTGCTCCGAATTTTGTGGAGATGGCACGTGCCTTGTTGCTGGAGGGGCATGAGGATCTTCCGCAAACGGAAAGAGGAGTGGAGGAGCTGGATCGTCAACTGGAGGGGATGACTGAGGAGCAGCGGCGGAAAGAAAAGGCCTGGCTGCCCTGGTCGGTATATAATAAGGTGATAAAGAAATTGGAGACCGAGCCGGTGGAAGATTTTCGAATCGATTTTGAGGATGGTTATGGCAACCGGCCGGACGCTGAAGAGGATGCTGTGGCTATCAGCTCGGCGGGTGAGCTGGCGGCGGCAATGAAGAATAAGACGCTGTCTCCTTTTATTGGGATACGGATCAAACCTTTTACGGAGGATCTGAAGCACCGGAGTGTGCGGACGCTGGATCTTTTTGTAACGGAGCTGTTGAAAAACACGGGTGGGGTATTGCCGGAGAAGTTTGTGGTGATGTTGCCGAAGGTGACCATTCCGGAGCAGGTGAGTACGCTGGTATCCTTATTTAAGATCATTGAGAAGGCGAATGGTCTGGCGGAAGGATCGTTGAAGATGGAGACGATGGTGGAGGCTACGCAGATCATCATGGATGAGGAAGGGCGAAATCCTTTGTTCCGGATCATCAGGGCATCGGAGGGGAGGTGTATAGCGGCTCATTTCGGGACTTATGATTATACGGCTTCGTGCGGGATAACGGCGAGGTACCAGACGATGGGGCATCCGGTCTGTGACTTTGCGCATCATATGACGAAGGTTGCACTGGGAGGAACGGGGATCTTTTTATCGGATGGAGCCACCAATATAATACCTGTTGGTCCGGACAGGGAATCGGTACATAAGGCCTGGCGGACGGGATATGGGCATACGATGCATTCGCTGATCAACGGGTTTTACCAGGGCTGGGATCTGAACCCGGCGCAATTGCCGATGCGATATGCTGCAACTTATATGTTCTTTTTGAGTAGCCTGGAAGATGCAGTGCACCGGCTAAAAATATTTGTGGAGCGAAGTGCTGTGTCTACCCTGACGGGGGATATTTTTGATGATGCTGCTACGGGGCAGGGGTTATTAAACTTTTTTTTAAAGGCTATGAATTGCGGAGCTATTGGCGAAAAGGAGGTTTTGACGACGGGATTGAGTCTTGAGGAGGTAAGGACGAGGAGCTTTTATAAGATATTGGAAGGGAGGAGGAGCAGGGGTTGAGTTTTTTCTTTAATTTACTTTTATATGCATTTGTCACCGAAAGAAACGGAGAAGCTGTTGTTGTTCCTGGCGGGAGAATTGGCTGAAAAGCGTCGGGCCAGGGGGCTGAAGCTGAACTATCCTGAGTCGATAGCGCTGATCAGCAGCAGGCTGCAGGAGGCTGCGCGGGATGGAAGGCCTGTTGCGGAGCTGATGCAGTATGGGACGACTATTTTGTCGCGGAAGGATGTGATGGAGGGGATACCGGAGATGGTTCAGGAGATACAGATCGAGGCTACGTTTCCGGATGGGACGAAGCTGGTGACGGTGCATGATCCGATCAGGTGAGGTTGCGGCGGCGTGGGTGGATGAATATTATGATACCAGGAGAATATATATTAGGTAAAGAAGCGATCCTTTGCAATGCGGGCAGGGCGACTAAGAAGGTAACGGTGGTGAATAAGGGCGATCGTCCTGTTCAGATCGGCTCGCATTTTCATTTTTTTGAAGTTAACCGAGAGATGGAGTTTGACCGGTCGCTGGCGATGGGGATGCGGCTGAATATCCCGTCGGGGACGGCGGTGCGATTTGAGCCGGGGGAGGAGAAGGAGGTGGAGTTGGTGGAGCTGGGTGGCTTGCGCCGGGCTGTAGGGTTTAATAATCTTGTAAATGGGCCTACTGTATGAGTCTTTCCATCAATCGCACAAAATATGCAAACCTTTATGGCCCTACGGTTGGGGATAAGGTGCGTCTTGCCGATACGGAGCTGTTTATCGAGATCGAGAAGGATCATACTGTATATGGGGACGAGGTAAAATTTGGCGGCGGCAAGACCATCCGGGATGGGATGGGGCAGTCTGCTACGGCTACGCGTGGAGACGGGGTATTGGACTTTGTGATCACGGGTGTCATCATTATCGATCACTGGGGTATCGTAAAAGCGGATATTGGTATCCGGGATGGCAAAATCGTAGGTATTGGTAAGGCGGGGAACCCGGACATTATGGAAGTGGATGACGGGATGGTTATCGGGGCTGCTACAGAAGTACATGGTGGTGCGGGGCTGATCGCTACGGCGGGTGGGATCGATACACATATTCACTTTATTTGCCCTCAGCAGATCGATCATGCGCTGTATAGTGGGATTACGACTATGATCGGTGGGGGAACGGGGCCGGCCGATGGGACGAATGCGACTACGGTGACTCCGGGCGCCTGGAATATTCAGAGGATGCTGGAGTCGGCGGAGGCTTTTCCTATGAATTTGGGATTTTTGGGGAAGGGCAACTGTGCGTCGGAAGCGCCGTTGGAGGAGCAGATCGTAGCGGGGGCGATAGGGTTAAAGATCCATGAGGACTGGGGGGCTACGCCTGCGGTGATCGAGGCTTCGCTGCGGGTTGCGGACAAACATGACGTGCAGGTTGCCATACATACCGATACACTGAATGAGGCGGGGTTCCTGGAAAGAACGCTGGAGGCGATCGGGGGAAGGGTTATCCATACTTATCATACGGAGGGTGCGGGTGGAGGGCATGCTCCTGATATTATCCGGGCGGCGATGTATCCGAACATCCTGCCTTCTTCCACCAATCCTACGCGGCCATATACGGTGAATACGATAGATGAGCATTTGGATATGCTGATGGTTTGTCATCACCTGAGCAAGTCTATTCCGGAGGATGTGGCATTTGCCGACAGCCGGATACGGCCCGAGACGATAGCTGCGGAGGATATATTGCATGATATGGGGGTGTTTAGCATGATGAGTTCGGATTCGCAGGCGATGGGCAGGGTTAGTGAGGTGATCCTGCGGACCTGGCAGACGGCGGATAAGATGAAGAAACAGAGGGGCGTGCTGCCGGAGGATTCGGAGAAGGGGAATGATAATTTTCGGGTGAGGCGTTATGTCGCCAAGTATACGATCAATCCTGCGATCACGCATGGGATTGCTGAATATGTGGGGAGTATAGAACGGGGGAAGATGGCGGACCTGGTCTTGTGGAAGCCGGCTTTGTTTGGCGCCAAGCCGGAGATGATCATCAAAGGGGGTATGATCATCGGGGCGAGGATGGGTGATCCGAATGCGAGTATTCCCACGCCTCAGCCGGTGATGTACAGGCCGATGTTTGGGGCTTATGGAAAGGCGTTGTGGGCGACTTGTGCGACCTTTGTTTCGAAGCTATCTCTTGCCACGGTGAAGGGGTATGGTCTGCAAAAGCAGGTGTTGCCTGTGAAGAATTGTAGAAATATTTCGAAGTCGGATATGGTATTGAATGACCGGACGCCATCCATCGAGGTGAACCCGGAGAACTATGAAGTAAAAGTGGATGGGAAGGTGGTGAGCTGTGAGCCGGCTAAGGAGCTGGCTTTGGCGCAGCGGTACTTTTTATTTTGAAAAATATGCTGATACAGGAGAAAATAGGGCGGGTCGGGTCTTTTGCCATTGAGGGGAGAGAGATAGATCCTCTTCAGCTGGAGTGGTATGAGACGGGCAAGAGGGTGATGCGGAAACAGACATTTGGACGTCGTGACGTGGCGTTGCGGTTTTTGAATGAGAGTCCTGCGTTGACGGAGGGGGATGTGTTGTATGCGGATGAGCGGGTAATCATTGTGGTAGAGATCGTACCGTGTGATGTTATGGTGATCCGGATGGGGTCGCTGGCTGCTGTGGCTGCGGTATGTTATGAGATCGGGAACAGGCATTTGCCTTTGTTTATTGAGGAGGGGGTATTGCTGGCGCCGTTTGAGGAGCCGCTGTACCGGTGGTTGGGCGCGAGCGGGTTCGACGTCAGCCGGGAAGAGAGAAAACTATTATACCCGCTGCGGTCTACGGTGGCGGGACATGAACATAGTGGCAGCTTGTTTTCGAGGATACTGCAAATTACCAATCCCAGATGAGTCTTAGCTTATTAAGTCTATTGCAATTGAGTGATCCGGCTTTACCGATTGGCGGCTATGCGCATTCGGGGGGGCTGGAGACTTATGTGCAGGAGGGGGTGGTGCGTGATGTCGCGAGTGCGACCCGGTTTGTGAGAGATATGTTGAGTACGAATTTGCATTATACGGATGCGGCGCTGGTGGCGTTGGCTTATGGGGCGACGCGTGGCGTGGATGCTGCGGCACTGGGGGTTAGGTTGGAGGAATTGGATCGGTTGTGTGAGGCGGTGAGGATGCCGAGAGAGATAAGGGAGGCGAGTAGAAAATTGGGAGGAAGGCTGTTGAAGGTTTTTGAAAAAGTTTGCGGGGAAGGGTATCGGCCGAAACATTATGCGGTAGCGTTTGGGTATGTTGCGGGGCTGTTGGGGGTTGGATTGAAGGAAGCACTGACGGGGTTTTACTATAATGCGGCGGCGGGGATGGTGACGAACTGTGTAAAAATGATCCCGATTGGGCAGCAGGATGGGCAGGAGATACTCTTTGGGTTGCAGGGGTTGATTGCGGATTTGGTGGGGAAGAGTCTGGAGCCGGATGTGGAAATGATCGGGTTGTGTTGTACGGGACTGGATATCCGGTGTATGCAGCATGAGCGACTTTATTCGAGGTTATATATGTCGTGAAATGAATAATAGAAACTATATAAAGATTGGGGTCGCGGGGCCGGTGGGCTCGGGTAAGACGGCTCTGATCGAGCGACTGACGCGGCATTTGGCTACCACCTATAGCATGGCGGTGATCACCAATGATATTTACACGAAGGAGGATGCTGAGTTTCTCACGCAGCATAGTCTGTTGCCGCCAGAGCGGATCATCGGGGTGGAGACGGGTGGTTGTCCTCATACGGCGATACGGGAGGATGCGAGTATGAACCTGGAGGCGGTGGACGAGATGGCCGGACGATTTGGCGATCTCAGGATCATCTTTATAGAAAGTGGCGGGGACAATCTTTCGGCTACGTTTAGTCCTGATCTGGCGGACCTGAGCATTTTTGTTATCGACGTGGCGGAGGGTGATAAGATCCCCCGGAAGGGTGGGCCGGGTATTACGCGCAGCGATTTGCTTGTGATAAATAAGATCGACCTGGCGCCTTATGTCGGGGCGAGCCTGGAGGTGATGGAGCGGGATGCGCGCAGGATGCGAAAAGGAAATCCTTTTGTATTTACGAACCTGATGAGCCTGGAAGGGCTGGACGGTGTGATCGGATGGATAAAGAAATATGCGCTGCTGGAAGAAGTGGAGGAACCCAAATTATGGCGGTGAGTACTATTGGTATGGAGTCTGACGTCGTTGTGCGGGTAGCAGTTCGGGATGGGATCAGCTATCTTGCTTCCAGCTATTTTACACCACCTTTTAAAGTTGCGAATATCACGGAGGACAAAACTGGTCCTTTGCATCTCATGCTGATGTGTTCTTCACCGGGGGTACTGGATGGGGACAGACAGACTATCCGGGTGGAGGTCGAGGAGAATGGAAGACTGGAATTGTATACGCAGTCTTATCAGCGTCTTTTTCAGATGAAGGGTGGGGCATCGCAGTCGATGGAGGTGAGGTTGGGGGAGGGGGCTAGTTTTTGCTGGCTGCCGCATCCTTGTGTGCCGCATGCGGAGTCTATATTTTCGGGGCGGAATAAGGTGTTCTTGTCGGAGGGTTGTGAATTGATCTGGGGGGAAGTAGTGACCTGCGGGCGGAAGCTGCGTGGGGAGGTGTTTGAGTTGTCCTCGTATCATGTACGGACGGAGGTGTTTGTGCAGGAGCAGCTGGCATTGGTGGAGAATGTGGTTTTGCTGCCATCGGTTTTGCCGGTCGGGGCGATGGGTCAGATGGAGGGGTTTACGCATCAGGCGAGCTTATTGTATGTTGGAGTGAGGAGGACGGGGGTGGAGGAGTGGCTGGCGGGGATAGAAGGGATCGTTTATGGAGTTAGTGACGGACCGATGAATAGTCTTGTGGTGAGGATGCTGGGAAATAAGGCGGAACAGTTATATGATTGTTTAAAAAGAATAGCGGAGCTATGCAAGCGGATCTAAGTATTTTATTATTGGCGGCGGTGACGGTGGCTTGTCTTCATACGGTGACGGGGCCGGATCACTATCTGCCGTTCATTGCGTTGTCGAAGTCGAGGGGATGGTCTTTTGGAAAGACTATATTCTGGACGATCGTCTGCGGGTGCGGGCATGTATGGAGTTCGGTACTGCTGGGACTTGGTGGTGCGGCGGTAGGCTGGTCGTTGTCGAAAGTAAAGTGGATGGAGAATGTGCGGGGTGGGGTAGCGGGATGGGCTATGCTGGGATTTGGCCTTGTCTATGGTGTGTGGGGATTGATAAGGGCCCGGCAGAACAGGAGGCATAAACATTTTGATATTTATGAAGATGGATCGGTGTATGTATATGACCACAGGCATGGGGAGACGGTGCGGCCGCAGGACCGGCATGTGGTGACGCCCTGGGTGATGTTCATTGTATTTGTGCTGGGGCCTTGTGAGCCGATGATCCCTTTGCTTTATTTTCCTGCGGCGAAGGCGTCGTGGATGGGGATGATTTTTCTGATCGTCGTTTATACTTTTTTTACGCTGGCTACGATGGTGGGGATGGTGGTGTCGGGGTATTATGGGCTTAACTTTTTGAAGACGGAGAAGTTGGAGAAGTATGTGCATGCGTTGGGTGGGCTGACGCTGTTTTTGTGTGGGGCGGGAATGGTTTTTATGGGGTGGTGATTTGCAATATATAAATAATATATATGTAAATTATTTATCTGAAAACAGATAAATTTCTATAGGAAATTAAGTTGGGATGAATATATGATTTGTTTTGAATTTTAAATTACTTACGTATATTTGAAATGTCAAGACCATATACTTAGGTATTTTACCAAACCAACTTAATTATGAGACTATCTTATTTCCTCTTTTTGGCTGGGACGCTGTCTGCGAGCCTGGCATATTCCAAGCCTTTTTATCACCCGGGGAAAGCTGAGGCGTCGGAGGCCGTGGGCGAGATGGGAATTGCCCGAGGTGGAAGATCCCTGGTATCCGGGGCCGGGGGCGACACTGCGGCTGCGGGCTGGGTGGGGATTGCCGACACGGCATTCAGACAAAATTTATTATTGGAAGGGCCCTCTGCTTACTACCTACGTAGTTCGCCTTTATTTAATATTAATAAAAAACATATATTAGATAATGACGCCACACCGTTTAAACCATCCATACAGGTTGGGGCAATTGTTCATATGTTTGCTTCGTCGGAGCAGGATGGCTATTCGAACCCGCAGGGGGCTGCTACGCCGACATCATGGAACAGGGGTTTTACGCTTTACCGGGCGAGGGTGTTGGTAGGCGGTCAGTTATCCAGGAAGGGCAGCTTTTTTATGGAGACGGAGTTGCCGAGTGCGATCGGGGGGCCCAACCCGGATGGAACGAAGAATGTAAAAGTTTCACCTATAATATTGGATGCGCAATACCAGTACAATTTCTGTAATGCGTTTCAGATCATTGCGGGACAGCAGTTGGTGTCGAACAACCGGAATGGCCTGCAGGGTGCGGCTGCGTTGATGGCGAATGACTTCTCTTATTTTCAGTATCCTTATAATCTTTTTGCCAACAGTCCGCTTCAGGGCAATTTTGGTCGTGACCTGGGGATCAATACCCGTGGCTTTTTGTTTAGCGATCATTTGGAGTACCGCGTGGGTATGTTTACGGGACGGAATGTGGACAACAAGGGGCCGTTAAGGTTCGTGGGGCGTTTTGCCTACAACTTCCTCGATCGGGAGAAGGACTATTATTATGCGGGCACCAATCTGGGCAAGGGCAAGACGCTTACCTGGGCGGCGGGTTTTGACGCGCAGAGCAGTTACCATAGCTATAGCAGCGACCTGTTTTTTGATCATCCGCTGGGTGATGCCGGTTCTATTACGCTTAACGGCGCCTTTCAGTATATGACGGGGGGTACGAACCCGGGATCGCAGTATTCTTTTGCCACCCTTATCCCGGCCCAGACCGTAGAGTTCCTGGAACTCGGTTATTATTTCAGGGCGGCCAAGATTCAACCCTGGATAAAGTATGAAAATGAAGATATCTCTGCCAAGCCACAGCAGACAAAGGGACAGGATGTAGGGACCTTTAATAAATACAACTCCAGTCATGTGTTTGGGGGCGGTGTGAATTATTTCTTTAATGACTTTGGGACGAATCTCCGTCTATCTTATATGACGCGTGGGTATAATGTTGCTGAAGCCGGAGGCTTTGAGAAGAAGACCTACGGTCAGGTTTGGTTGCAATTGCAGTTCTTTATTTTTTAAATTATTCAACTTATAAATCGAAAACGATGAGATTCAAAAATATAATAGGTGTGGTGGCGATGGCTCTTACGCTTGGGGCATGTAACAACGCGGGTGACAAGACAGCTACGGCTGCGGGTGGTGCTGATTCCAATACGGTGAAGATCGGGGTGCTGCATTCGCTGAGCGGAACGATGGCTATATCCGAAGTTTCTTTGAGAGATGCGGTACAGATGGCGGTGGATGAGATCAATGCTTCGGGTGGTGTGTTGGGCAGGCAGATCGAACCTGTAATCGTGGACCCGGCTTCCAACTGGGATCTTTTTGCGGAAAAGGCGAAGGAGCTGCTTATCGACAAGAAGGTGTCTGCAGTTTTTGGCTGCTGGACGTCGGTATCGCGGAAGTCTGTGCTGCCTGTATTCGAACAAAACAACGGACTTCTTTTCTACCCGGTGCAGTATGAAGGGGAGGAAAGCAGCAAGAATATCGTTTATTCCGGGGCGGTGCCAAATCAGCAGCTGATACCGGCTGCGGACTACCTGATGAGCCCGGAAGGCGGGGGTTACAAGCGTTTTTACCTGTTGGGGACGGACTATGTGTTCCCCAGGACGGCGAACAAGATACTTAAGGCTTATTTGTTGTCGAAGGGCATTCCGGCTGAGAATATCATCGAGGAGTATACGCCATTTCATCACCAGGATTATCAGACCATCGTCTCGAAGATCAAGAAATTCGCGGTTGGCGGCAAGTCCTGCGTGTTATCTACGATCAACGGCGACTCGAATATCCCGTTTTATAAGGAGTTTGCCAATCAGGGTCTGACGGCGGTGACTTGTCCGATTATGGCGTTCTCGGTGGCTGAAGACGAGCTGCGGGCTATGGATACGGAATTTCTTGTCGGTCACCTGGCTGCGTGGAACTATTACCAGTCGATCGATCTGCCAGAGAATAAAAAGTTCGCCGCTGCTTTCAAGGCTTATTGCGTGAAGAAAAATCTACCGGGTGCTGACAAACGTGTTACGGACGATCCTATCTGCTGGGCTTATACTGATGTATATCTCTGGGCGAATGCAGCGAAGAAAGCGGGTTCCTTTGATGTGGCCAAGGTTCGGGAAGCGCTGCTGGGGCTTTCTTTTGATTCACCTGCCGGGGAAGTGAAGATGGATCCGAAGATCAACCATCTTGCCAAGTATGCGATGATCGGTGAAATTAAGCCGGACGGGCAGTTCAATGTGATCTGGAAGAGTAAAGGATTGATCGATCCACAACCTTTCTTTGCGCTGACGGATTCGGTAAAAGCGAAATAAATGAGCGTACATGGAGCAGATGCAGAATTTATTTAGCGGGATCAGTCTTGGGAGTATCCTGATCCTGATCTCGCTTGGGTTGTCTATCGTCTACGGGCTTGCCGGAATCATTAATATGGCGCACGGGGAGTTCCTGATGATCGGGGGTTATACGACGTATTGTATGGAGGGGCTGTTTGCCAATACTTTTCATGTGCACAATGGGAATCTTTTCTTCCTGGCGGCATTGCCTGTCTCTTTTGTTGTGGCGGGGACGGCGGGGTTGCTTTTGGAAAGACTGGTGATCCGCCGGCTGTATGCCAAACCACTGGAAAGTCTGCTGGCTACCTGGGGGATCAGTCTTATCCTGATCCAGCTGGCCAGGACGATATTTGGAGACCTGACAGCGGTGAAGACACCGCCGATGTTGTCGGGCGGGTGGCAGGTCGCACCGGATCTGGTCTTGCCTTACAGTCGGCTGTTTATCATCGGGCTGACGATCGTCACGGTCTGTTTGCTGTATGGCTGTTTATTTAAAACGAGGCTGGGTATACAGATAAGGGCGGTGACGCAGAACAGGTCGATGAGTGCCTGCCTGGGGATCAATACCCGACGCGTGGATGCGGCTACTTTTTTCATCGGATCTGGTCTTGCCGGGCTCGCGGGCTGTGCGATGACGCTGATCGGGAATGTAGTTCCTGATATGGGTCAGACCTATATCGTGGACTCTTTCCTGGTGGTTGTCTCGGGTGGCGTTGGTAAACTGGCAGGAACTATATTGGCGGGTTTGGGGATCGGGATGATCTCGAAGGTGCTGGAAGCCTTTTTTGAGGCGGTGTATGGGAAGGTGCTGATCCTTTTGCTGATGATGATATTCTTACAATTCAAACCTCGTGGATTGTTCCCTGATAAGGGAAGGGTAGCGGAGGATTGATATTTTTAAACTTATGTGTTATGCGTGTTAATCCCAGGGTTGCCACTAATCTTACTTTTCTGTTCTTGTTCGCTGTGGCTTTGCCGGTAGGGAATCTATTGGGGTTGGTGTCCATAAATACAATATCGGTGTGGGGAAGGTATTTTTGTTTTGCGATAGCGGCGATGGGGATCGATCTTATCTGGGGGTATACGGGGATCATGTCGATGTGCCAGGCCTTCTTTTTTTGTCTGGGCGGCTATGCGATGGGGATGCATTTGTTGTTGAAGGCGACGGCCTTGCAGGGGAAGCTGTTGCCGGATTTTATGACCTGGAACAGTTTTACGGCTTTGCCTGCTTTTTGGAAACCTTTTCAGCATTTTTTTCCGGCTTTGTTGCTTAGCCTGTTGGTTCCGGCGGTTGTTGCGGGTATCATTGGGTACTTTATTTTCAGGAGTCGCATAAAAGGGGTCTATATGGCGATCATTACCCAGGCTTTTGCGCTGGGGATGTATTTGCTGTTCCTTCGGAATGAGACAAGGCTGGGTGGGACCAATGGGTTGACAGATTTCAGGACCTTATTGGGATTTGATCTTTCGGCGTCGTCGACAAAGCTGGGACTTTACTGGGTGTCGTTGGGATTACTTTCTTTGCTGTATCTCGCCTGCAGCAAGTTGGTGCGATCGAAGTTTGGCAAGGTCCTGCAAGCAATTCGTGACAGCGAATTCAGGGTTGGCTATACGGCTTACCGGGTGCTGAATTACAAGTTGGCGATATTTATCATTTCGGCCCTTTTGTGCGGATTAGCAGGCATGCTTTATACGCCGCAGACGGGGATCATTACACCCGGTCGTATGGATGTGACGGCTTCGGTGGAGATGCTGATGTGGGTGGCGCTTGGCGGCAGGGGGAAGCTCAGGGGGGCTATCATCGGCGCGTTGCTGGTGAACTGTCTGTATAGTGTCACCACGAGTCTTTTTCCGCAGGGATGGCTTTTTATCCTGGGATTTTTGTATGTATTGACGGTATTATATTTCGACAAAGGTTTTCTCGGGTTGTTTGAGAAACTGGGAAAGAAAATGCGTTTATCATGATATTGCAAGTGAATCAGCTGACGGTGTCTTTTGGCGGTGTGCGTGCGTTGGATCTGAAGCATTTCGCCATGAAAGATAAAGAGATGCGGGTGGTGATAGGTCCGAATGGGGCGGGTAAGTCCACCTTTATGGATATTCTTTGTGGCAGGACCAGGCCAGGATCAGGTGAGGTATTGTTCAAGGGGCAGTCGCTGAAGGGGAGGAGTGAAGTGGAGATAGCCGAGATGGGGATCGGCAGGAAGTTTCAGAAGCCTTCTGTTTTTCCCAGTCTTACTGTCTTTGAGAACATGGCGCTGGCGGCAAAGATGAAGAAGGATGTATTCTCTTCGATGTTTTTCAGGGTGTCGCCTTCTTTTCGGGAAAAAATTTATGCGATGGCGGAGCGGGTAGGTTTGTCGCTGGTAATGGATAAGCCAGCGGGGGCCTTGTCGCATGGGCAGAAGCAATGGCTGGAGATTGCGATTGTCACCTTACAGGATCCGGCTTTGTTGCTTATTGATGAGCCGGCGGCGGGGTTGTCGGACAGGGAGACGGAGAGGACGGGGGAACTGTTGCTGGAGTTGTGCAGGCATCATGCGGTTATTGTTATTGAGCATGATATGCATTTTGTGCGGCAGATCGCTAAGGGGTTGGTGAGTGTATTAGTGAATGGGAAATTATTGATGGAGGGGTCTTTTGCTGAGGTGAGGAATGATCAAAGGGTGATAGATTGTTATCTTGGAAGGGCTAATGCCCAACTGGAAAAAATATAGGGTTATGGAAAAGACAGCAGTTTTATCGGTGGATGGGCTGACGGCCTCTTATGGGGAGAGTGCGGTGTTGCGACGGACCTGTTTGACGGTGCGCCGCGGGACGGTGACGACTGTGATGGGGAGGAACGGGGTTGGGAAGTCTACTTTACTGCGGACGATCATGGGGTTGGTAAAGGCGCAGGAAGGCACGATACTATTGAATGGAGAATCTATCAGCGGGCTGCCGTCCTATCGCATTGCGAGAGCGGGGATCGGGTATGTGCCGCAGGGGAGGGAGATATTGCCAAAACTGAGTGTGCAGGAGAATCTTTTGTTGGGGTTGGAGGCTGCGCCGGAGCGGAAGGCGAGATTTAGCGAGGAGGAGATATATGAGTTGTTCCCAATTTTGAAGACATTTAGACGCAGGCCGGGAGGGAATCTGAGTGGCGGTCAGCAGCAGCAGCTGGCTATTGGGCGGGCTCTGATAAGCGGTCCAAAGCTATTGTTGCTTGATGAACCTACGGAGGGCATCCAGCCTTCCATCGCTATTGAGATCGGGGATATTATCCGCAGGCTGGTGACGGAGCAGGATATTTCGGTGTTGCTGGTGGAGCAGAAGATCGATTTTGCCCGGCATGTGACGGATCATTTTTATTTTATGGACAGGGGGAAGATGGTGAGGGACGGGGGTGCGGAGGAATTTGATTTTAATGAATTACAGCAACATATTGCGGTGTAAGTTTAGTATATTGTAATTCCCACGATTGTTTGTCAGCAGGAGCCCCGGGGGCTCCTTAAACCTATTTGTAATATATGAACGAGCTGACACTCAAATCTGCTGACAGAAAACTCTTTTCACACTTTACCATCCGGTATGGCATTGCGCTGACCTTTATCGCAGTGCTGTCCATCGTCAGCCAGGTACGCATACAGCAGCATCTCAGCAGGAGCATGGACGACTCGCATGTCATCAATTTTGCGGCGAAGCTGAGGACCTATAGCCAGACCTTGTGTAAGGCGGCGCTGTTGCTGGAGAACAACTATGACTATGAGAGTAGCCGGAAGGAATTTGTGAACACCCTGAAGCAATGGGAGAAGGCGCAGGAAGGAGTACAGGCGGGGAGCAAGTTTCTGAATCTGCCGAAGGAGAATATGGAAGAGATCCAGGAGATGTTCAATCTCATCAGTCGTCCGCGGCAGGAGATGATGACGGCTGCGGAGCAGATCTTCTCGATATTGGACACGGCTAGCGGTCCGCTGCGTCCCGAGCAGATCAATCCTTATGTAAAGATCATTTTGGCCAATGAGCAATCTTATCTGCTTGGGATGGACCTGATCGTGTTTGACTACGACCGGTTTTCGCGGGAGCGGATCGAGACCTTGAAGGAGATCGATTATCTTATTCTTGGACTTGTTTTACTTACGCTGGTGCTGGAGGCTGCCTTTATCTTTTATCCGCTGGCTGTGCACATCAAAAAGGTGGTGGTGGGTTTGCTATCGTCGGAAGAGCGGAGCAAACGCCTTTCGGATAAATTACAGGATGCCAATGAGCGGATGGAAAAATCGTATAATGAACTAAGGGAGGTAAACTTTGCGTTGGACAAGGCTACCTATCTTGTAAAGACGGACCCGGAGGGCAAGATCATCTATGCCAATGACAAATATTGTTATCTGACCAAGTATACGATGTCGCAGCTTAGGGGCAAACCTGTCTTTTACAATAATATGGGTGGGAAGGAAAGCGTGATCTATGATCATATGCGGGATGTCCAGAAGCAGGCTGAGGTGTGGCAGGACGAGATCTTCGACTATGCCTCGGATGGTACGGGTTTTTGGCTGGATGTCACGCTGATCCCTGTATTTGACAATTCGGGGAATCTTTACCAGTACCTGGTCATCGGGAATGATATTACCAGGAGAAAGAATACGGAGAAGGAGAACAAGATGCTGACGGAGGAGAAGATCAGGCGGCATGGGATAGAGCAGAAGATCAAGTCTTATGCAATTATCAATGGACAGGAAAAGGAAAGGAAGAGGATCGCGGCGGAGATCCATGACGGTATCGGTCAGATGCTGACCAGTCTCCGGATGAAGCTGGAGCAGATAGAGGACAGGGCAGGGACTCCGGACCCGGAGGTGATGATGGTCAATAGCATGCTGGCGAAGCTGATCACCGAGACCAGGCGGATCTGTAGTGATCTTTTGCCCAGCGTGCTGGAGGACTTTGGGTTGCAATCGGCCATAGAGGACCTTGTAAAGACCTGTAAAGATACGGACCGGAAGGTGGAATTCCTGCTGGACACCAATCTGCGGCAGGCGCCTTTATCGCGCGAGCTGGAGATAAGTGTTTACAGGATCGTGCAGGAGGGGCTGAATAACGTTATCAAACATGCCCAGGCGAGTAAAGTCGAAATATATATCGATAATTCCGGTGATTATCTAAATTTAATGGTTAAAGACAACGGGAAGGGCTTTTATTTTGACAGCCACCAGTTGCATTTGAAGAACCTGGTCAGGAAGATGAACGGCATACGGGGCATGAAAGAAAGGGCCGAGCTGCTGAGCGGAACTTTTAATATAAATGCCGAGCCGGGAAAGGGAACTATTCTTCAAACGGAAATACCTTTGTGATATGAGTACACCCATAACCGTCTTTTTAGTTGATGACCATGAAATATTCAGGAATGGCCTGAAGCAATTGGTGGACAGTGAACCCGACATGGAGGTTGTTGGGGAAGCGGGTGATGGGGAGACTGCGTTGCAAACGCTTTCGTCGATCTCGCCGGATGTCGTCATTATGGACATACGTATGCCTGGGATCAATGGCGTGGAGACCAGCCAGATCATTTTGAAACAGCAGCCGGAAATGAAGATCCTCTTTTTTAGTCTTTATGATAACCCGGAATATGTAGCCCGGGCTTTGGAAATGGGTGCCAGCGGGTATATATTAAAAGATACGAGCAATAAGATCTTTTTGCATGCGATCCGGACGGTTTACCAGGGGAAGTTCTATTTCATCGGGGATGTCACGGATGTGCTGGTCAAGAAGTATCTCGATCTGCAGAAAGTCCATGGGAATAAGGCCCAGGCGAATACGGAGGTCTCGTTGTCCAAACGGGAAGAGCAGATCCTGCGGATGATAAACGACAATCTGAGTAATAAGGAGATCGCAGAAACTTTGAATGTCAGTGTGCGGACTATCGAGGCGCACCGGTTGAATATTCTACGAAAGTTCCAGGCGAGTAATATAGAAGAGGTGCTGGCTACTTTTTTGCGTTGACCTCTTTTTAGTGTTCGAGCTCCTCCATGGTAAAGGCTTTTTGGCGTTGGTTGTATTTTTTGCGGATGGGGCCGATGTCTGCTGCGTTGATCTTGCCGGCCTTGTTGTTCCAGGAGGCGCGGATAAAACTCAGGACCTCTGCGATGTCTTCATCGGTAAAATCTTTGTTCGCGCCGATGCCGGGCATGTCGCCGTTGATCTCCGGCGACTTATATAATTTTCCTGCGATACGTACGGGGCCTGTCAGGCCATAGAGGACGATGGAGATGAGCTTGTTCTTATCGCCCTGTACCCAGTTGGAGCCGTTGAGGGGTGGGGCGAGCGCTGTGACGCCGTTGCCGTCGGCACCGTGGCAGGTTTGGCAGACAGATTTGAATATCCCTGCTCCGCGGGGATATTCTTTGCTAATATGGATGACTTCCTTGTTAACCTGGTGGCTGATGATGGCGTCGGCGACGTATTTGTTATTGGGGTATTTGCGGCTGAGTTGGGTCAGGAGTTTCGGGTCGTTGGTGATGAAGGCGATATATGGGGCTGCGAGCGTGTCGTTGTTGTCGATGAGCTTATTGAGTACGGGCAGGTATTGGCGATAGTTACTGCTATCGATCAGCGTAAGGGCTTGCTGGCGGATGGTCCAGTCGGAGTTTTGGAGGAGCGGGAGGATGTCGGCTGGTTGAAGGGCATTGAGTCCTTCGAGGGTCCAGAGGGCGTGGGTGAGGGGGATGGGGGCATGAGTATTTTTTAGAATTGTCTTAGTGCGGGTATGGCCTGTTTGTTTTTGGAGTCGACGAGCAGCTGTTGCGCCTTGCTGCGGACAACACCGTTGGGGTGTTGAAGGAGTTGAACGAGGCTGTCGGTGTTGGTGGGGAAGGAGACATTTTGCGGTGCGCTGTTTGCGGGCAGGACCTTATAGATGCGGCCGCAGTTGAGTGGTCTTGTGAGGGCGCGGTCTTTTATTTCGTTCTTCAGGTAGGGGGTGAGGTATGTTTTATGCTGGATGATGCCGCGGTACATGTCTACGATGTATAGCGCGCCGTCGGGTCCGGTGTAGAGGTTGACGGGGCGGAAGCGTTCGTCTTCGCTGGCGAGGAACTCCTTTTTTTCTTCTGCTTCTTTGCCTGTTGTGATGTAGCCGGTTGTGGTGAGGAGATCTCTTTTGATAAGGTTGGCTGCGGGTTCTGCCACGAAGGCGTTGTCTTCATAGGCTTTTGGGAACTCGTTGCCATTATAAATGACCGGGCCGCAGGCGGCGGTAAACTCTCTTAATCTGCCGCTGTCGTCAAGCACACCCTGCTGGTAACCGCGATTGACGCCGGTGTTGGGTCTGACGGGATAAACGTGGTTGTCGGTGACGATGTGTTCGGAGAATCCTGCCACTTTATGCTGGTGTTCGTTGGTGGCGCCGAATCCGGGAGGGAAGTAGTCGCCAAGCAAATTGTCCGAGTTGGTATTGTAATAGAGATGTCCGGCATTGTCCTGGGTGATGCCCCACTGTCCGCGGAAGTGGGTTCTTTCTATCAGCCAGCGGTCGCCGCTCTTCTTATATCGTTTAGCCGATTTGGCGTTGTAGATCCAGTTGTCGAGGGCCCGGAACAGGCCGTTTGGCTGGTGTTCGACGTTGCCGCCTGCGGCATAATCGGAATCTACGAGGGTTTTGCCGACCGGCTGGTCGTTGATTATCTTATAATACCAGAGTTTTGGGGGTTCGGCGACGAGGATACCACTATCTATTAAGCAGATGGCGCGGGGCAGGATGAGGGAATCCAAGAAAATTTTAGAATCATCCATTACTCCATCTCCATTTTTATCGGAGAGTATGACCACTTTGCCGGTGGGTGCGTTTTCTCCGGTGCCTGCTGTGTCGGGCATATAATCCATCATCTCTACGACCCAGATCCTTCCTTTTTCGTCGAAGCTGAGTGCAACCGGAGCGGCTATCAGTGGTTCGGCTGCGACCAGCTTTATGGTGAAGCCGGAGTCTACGTGCATTTTTAAAATGGCGGAGTCGGCGGTCAATGGTGGTGACGCGACGGGGTGCGGATGATTGCAGGCGGAAGATAAAAATGCGGCGACAAAAAATGGTACGATCAGGCGATTCATAATTAAATATAAGACGAAAGTGATTATATTTAGTTAAAGCAAAGGAGAGCTTGTATATGAAAATCGATAAATTGGATGTAGGGATCTATAAAACGCGGGCGGAGATGGGGGCGGGTCGGTTTATCTATGGTGTGGTGCCGGGGCCGTTGAAGGCTGAGGCGGTGTATCATACGTTAAGGGGGAAGGTTGCGGAAAAATGTCCTGCGTCTATTATTCGTGAGCACGCGCATGCGGAACTGTTTTTGGATGCGGATAGCGCGAAATTGGTTGAATAGGAGTTAGATTTGTGCGATGAAAAAGACAGATCCGATAGTAGAGGAACTGCGGCTTTATTTTCCGGCTGATCGGCTAAAGGTAAGGCTGATAGACCTGCATGCTTATTCTTCCGACGCCAGCTTTTATACGCTGGTTCCCCGGGCGGTGGTCTTTCCGGTGTCTGTAGAGGAGGTGCGTATACTTTTCAGGGTAGCGAAAAAAATGGGGACCTCGGTTACATTCCGGACGGCGGGCACGAGTCTTTCGGGGCAGGCTGTAACGGATGGGATCCTGGCTGATATTTCGCGGAACTGGCCGATGGTTCGTGTCGAGGCTTCCGGCGCCGTTGTCCGTGTACAGCCGGGTGTCACGGGGGCGGTGGTGAATCATGTTTTGCGACCTTATAGCCGTAAGATCGGTCCTGATCCGGCTTCAATACAATCGGCTATGATGGGGGGCATCCTCTCGAATAATTCGAGCGGGATGTGCTGCGGGGTGTCGGATAACTCTTATCATACACTTTCTCATCTAAAATTTATGCTGGCCGACGGGTCGGTTTATGACACGGAGGAAGCTGCGGACTATCGTAGGTTTGAATCTGTGGCTCTTTTTGATGGAATAAAGGAACTGCGGCGGCGTGTTCTTGCGGATGCAGCGCTGGTGGGCCGGATAAGGGATAAATATAAAATAAAGAATACTGTAGGGTATGGTTTGAATGCTTTTGTCGACTATGAGCATCCGCTGGATATCCTGGCGCATTTGATGATCGGGGCGGAGGGGACGCTTGGTTTTATATCCGAGGCCGTGATGCGTACGATACCGGACAAGCCACTGAAGAGTGCGGCTTTGTTGTTTTTTGAATCGCCGCGCAGTGCCTGTGATGCGATACCTGCTTTGAAGGGGACTGGTGCGGCGGCGTTGGAATTTATGGATAGGGCGGCGCTGCGGAGTATCGAGCATCTGGCTATAACGCCTTTGTTTGTTCAGAATTTGCCTTTGGGGGCATCGTGTGTTTTGTGCGAGTGGCAGGCGTCGGCATTGTCGGAACTGGAGGATTTGTTGTCGGCTGCGGAGGAGAGAATCGGGGCTTTGCCGCTGATCTACAGGACGGCGTTCACTTCCGATGAACATGAGCGGGCAGTGTATTGGAAGCTGCGGAAGGGGATGTATCCTTCTGTGGCTGCTGTGCGTGCGAAGGGGACTTCGGTCATGCTGGAGGATGTGGCTGTGCCGCTGGACCGGCTTGGGGAGACGATAGAGTCTTTGCAGGAATTGTTTGTGCGGTTTGGATATGACAATGCCATTGTGTTTGGGCATGCGGGGGATGGGAATCTTCATTTTGTCGTTTCGCAGGCTGTGGGGACGGCGGAGGAAATACGGTTTTTCGGGGCCTTTAATGATGCTTTGGCGGATTTAGTTATTAATCGTTATGGCGGGGCATTGAAGGCGGAGCATGGCACGGGCCGGCAGATCGCTCCATATGTGGAAGCGGAATGGGGTGGTGCTGCGTATCAGATCATGAAAGAATTGAAGGCGTTGGTCGATCCGGATAATATTGTCAACCCCGGTGTTATTTTGAATGAAGATAAGAGCTGTCATTTGAAGCATCTAAAATCTTTGCCTGTGGTTGAAGAAGAGGTCGATAAATGCGTGGAGTGCGGGTATTGTGAACAGAGCTGTCCGAGCAGGAACTTTACTTTGACGCCGAGGCAGCGGATCGTGCTGAGGCGGTCGTTGGCGCGGCTGAGCGCGTCGGGGGATGTTGAGACGCATGATGCGATAGTTGCCGACTATGCGTATGATGGTATGGCGACCTGTGCGGTCGATGGCATGTGTGCTACCAATTGCCCGGTGGAAATTAATACCGGAGAAATGATCAAACGCCTTCGGAGGGAGAATCATTCGCGGCGGGCGAATGCTCTGGCTCTCGGGGTGGCGAAGCGGTTTGCTTTTGTGGAGGGGATGGTAAAGACAGGTTTGCGGCTCGGGGGCGTGGTGAATGGTGTCCTTGGCCGGCGGGCGATGACGAGAGTGACGGCGGGTGTGCGGAAGGTAGTTGGTGGCTTTCCGCTTTGGACTTCGTCTTTGACGGGGCCTGTGACCGTTAGGGGGAATTCCGTTGTGGCTCCGGAGGCGGTGTATTTTCCGACTTGTATCACGCGGATGATGGGGAAGGATACCGAAAGGGCTGACTCTATCGTGGATGTGTTCCTGCGGCTGGCTTCGAGGGCGAAGATGGAATTGTTTATTCCGCCGGCGTTGTCGGGAAGCTGTTGTGGTCAGGCATTTTCGTCGAAGGGGTTTGTGGATGCGTATCGGTATACCGTGAATCGGATGATTGGTCAGCTATGGGAGTGGACGAGGCAGGGCAGTATCCCGGTGGTTATCGATATCAGCTCCTGTAGTCATTCGCTGCATACGTGCAGGTCGTATCTGACAGATGAGAACAGGGGGCGATTTGATCGCCTGAAGATAATGGATAGTCTGGAATTTGCGGTGGATGTCTTGTTGCCGCGGTTGTCGGTGCGTCGGGTGCCGGGGAAAACGGTTTTTCATCCGGTATGTTCGCTTCATAAGATGGGGATCTATAAAAAGCTGGAGGAGCTGGGTGTTTTGACGGCTGAGGAGGCGGTGATCCCTTTTGCCGCGGGGTGTTGTGGGATGGCAGGTGACAGAGGTTTTTATTACCCGGGGCTTACGGCTGCTGCCTGTGCTGCGGAGGGTGCTGAGGCGGCGGGTTCTTTGGCTACCGGATATTATTCTACGGGTAAGACCTGTGAGATGGCCTTGTCGGAGGCTACGGGAGTATCATACCGGTCGATACTTTATTTAATAGATGAAGCGTCGGCTTAATTATTATTAAGGGTCATGATGATGATAATTATAAGTATGATGCCGGCGATGACAGCACCGGCGATCTTTGCTGCGCTGTATGGGCGTTCGCCTACGACTTCGCCTGTGCAGGCGTTGACCGTGAAATGGTAGAGCTTATTGTTGTATTTATAAGCGCTGATCCAGACGGGCAGGAGTATATATTTCAGTCCAAGATTAAAATAGTTGGTGACTACGTCATCGATGCGTTGTTCGTCTCCGCCGATGTCAGAGTAGATATTTTCCCGGATCGCCGGGGCCATGCGGTTCTTGGCATCTTCGAGGCCATCTTCGGCGTTGATCTGGAAGAGTTCGGAACGGAATCCGCTGACATATTGTTCGTTGTAGTGCACGAGCTCATTCAGCGCCCAGGGTTCGAGGCGGCCGGCTACTTTTGGCGGCAGGGAATTGCTTGCTGAGATAAGGATGTCATTGAAATCGACTTCGACCCGGCCACTGGTGCGGTACCAGGCTGTTCGTCGCACTTCGCGGGTGCGGGTGACATCTTCGCCGTTGACATTCTCCGTATAAGTTTCTGTTTCGTAATAGTATTCTCCGCGGCTGCCGGTGTAATCCGAGACGGTGCTGGCGTCATAGCTCCAGTGAGGGATGTAAATTCCTTTGAACCGGGTGGCGTTGCCGCCTACTATTTTGATGAGGCCGGATGGGGCGAACCAGAGTTTTTTTAGCCATTTCCGAAAGTCTTCGAGGGCCCGTGGCTGCGGCACCAGGAAGGGGAGGATATAATGTGGTTTTGTGATGGACTTGTGTTCGGATTCGCTGATGACGAGCGGGCTGGCACAGAAGACGCAGTTGTCGGAGATGACTTCCGGCGGCAGTGTCGTGGTGGCGCCGCAGTTCTTACAGGAGACGACACTGGCCATTTGCGTGAGTCCCGCGCCTTGTTGGGTTGCCAGAAAGTCCTGGTAACCGAAGGAGACGATGGGGCTGTTGTCCGTGTCTGCTATTTCGTTGGCGGAGCCGCAATAGGTGCATTGCAGGTGATGGGTGCCGGGTGCGAATTGGAGGGTGGCGCCGCAGCTATTACATTGCAAGGTATTGTTTGAGGTAACGGATTGTTCGGTTTGATTGGAACTTTCGGTTCTTTCGGCCTGAGGCATGGTACGCGTAATTTTTTAAGCGCCGGGGAGGGGCGGTGGCATATTGTTAAATAGGGAGGCCAGTTCAGGAACGGTGTTGGCGGCGGCCCAGGAGGGCATGCCTTTGTGCCAAACCTGGCTTTGCTGGTTGATGGTGCCGGCTGTTATGAGCTGGGACAATTGTTCCATTGTATAGGGGCCGGCTTGTTTGCCATCGATGGCGGCATAGAATGGAGTAGTTGTGGGCAGGGGTGGGGGGCTATCATTGCTTTGAACGGTGTTTGGTTGAAAGACATTGCCCAGCTGACTGCCGATGGCCATTCCTACTCCTGCGCCAAGGCCTGCGCCGGCCAGTCCCCCGCCGGGGTTTTTGGCTGCTTCTTCCATGGCGTTGGCCGCCTGGTATTGGGCATAGGCGCCGAGGTTGCCGACGATACCCATGCTGCTGCGTTTGTCCAGGGCTGCTTCCACTTCGGGGGGCAGGGAGATGTTTTCGATTAGGAATTTTGTGAGTTCGAGGCCGAGTTCGTTAAATTCCGCTTTGATCTTTTCGGTTATGTGTGCGGAGACCTCATCGTAGTTGGCGGCGAGGTCCAGAACGGGAATTTTTGCTTCTGCGATGGCGTCCATGCCGCGGGAGACGGCGAGGTTCCGCAGCTGTTCGTTGATGCCTTCTACGGTGAATTCGGGGTTGGTAGCGGCCACTTCTTTTATAAATACACCCGGATCTTTTACACGAAAGGCAAAACTACCGAAGGCGCGAAGGCGTACGGGGCCGAACTCTGCGTCGCGGAGCATGACGGGGTTGCGGGTGCCCCATTTTTGATTGATGAACTGCCGGGTGCTGACAAAGAACACGTCGGCTTTAAAAGGGCTGTTGAAACCATATTTCCATCCTTTCAGCGTGGTAAGGATGGGCATGTTCTGGGTGGTAAGGGTATACATGCCGGGGGTGAAGACGTCTGCGATGGCGCCTTCGTTCATGAATATGGCCCACTGCGACTCGCGTACAGTGAGCTTGCTGTTCATTTTTATCTCGTTGTTGTAACGGGGGAATTTCCAAACGATGGTGTCGGTTGATGGGTCGACCCATTCTATGATGTCTATAAACTCGTTGCGTATTTTATCAAATAGTCCCATAGTGAGGTTTTTAAAACTGGGTGAAATTAATATTTGTTTGGTATTAATCAAAGGGTTGTTTGATGGGTGGGAGGGGGCGGTATTTGAGCTATATTTGATATATAACTCAAGGATATGCATCAGAAGGGTCTTATGAAGTGGTTTTTAGTGGTCCTGGTGGTCGTCTTTTTAATGGATTGGTATGTGTTCAACGGATTGAAGACTTTGACGGCGGGATGGAAGTCGCGGAGGCGGCAACACATGGTGACGTGGGGGTATCTGGTTGTTTCAATTGGTATAACGGTGGTGTTCACGTTGGGTCTTGGCAGCTTTAATACGGCGAAGGGGATGACTCCTTTTCACGAATGGATGCTGAGCCTGTTCCTTACGTTTTTTATCACCAGGCTGTTCTTTGTGCTGGTGCTTTTTTTGGGTGACCTGGGGCGGTTGTTTTATGGGTTGGGGAAGGCGGTGGTGAAGCCAAAAAAAAATGAGCCTTTTTTTCCAGCAAGGCGGCGGTTTATCAGCGAGGTGGCGGCGTTGGTGGCTGCGGTGCCTTTTACGGGTTTTATGTATGCGATGCTGAAAGGTAAGTATGACTATAAGTTGCACAGGACTACGATTTATTTCGATGATCTGCCTTCTGCATTTGACGGGTTTACGATCACGCAGCTATCCGATATTCATTCCGGGAGTTTTGATAATACGGCTGCTGTACAAAGGGGGATCGATCTTGCCAAGGCGCAGAAGAGTGACTTGTTTGTATTTACGGGTGACCTGGTGAATAATGCGGCCTGGGAGATAGAGCCGTATATCGATCGGTTCGGAGAACTGAAGGCGCCTTATGGCCAGTTCTCGATCCTTGGGAATCATGATTATGGCGACTACATCAAGTGGAATAGTGAACAAGAGAAGGCTGAGAATCTTGAAGCGGTGAAGGGGCAGCATAAGAAATTGGGTTATAGGTTGTTGTTGGATGAGAATGTAGAGGTGGAAAAGGATGGGCAGAAGATCGCGTTGATAGGGGTACAGAACTGGGGCAGGGGTTTTGTCCAGATCGGGGATCTTGACAAGGCGGTGAAGGGGGTAGATGAGGGGGCTTTTAAGATCTGTTTGTCGCATGATCCGACGCATTGGGAGGAGAAGATACGGTATCATCCGACGAAGATACATTTGACGTTGGCTGGGCATACCCATGGGGCGCAATTGGGAGTGGAGACGGATAGCTTTCGATGGAGTCCGGTGCAGTATCGTTATCTCGACTGGGCGGGTTTGGCCAATGAGGGTGACCGGTATTTGTATGTAAACAGGGGGTTTGGGTTTTTGGCTTTTTCGGGACGGTTGGGGATATGGCCGGAGGTGACGGTGATTACGTTGAAGAAAAAAGTGTAGTGCATTATTAATCGAGTTTGATCCAGACCGGGGCGTGATCGCTTGTTTTTTCCCATCCACGTACTTCTTTGTCTACGCCTGCGCTGGTGAGGCGGGGCGCGAGTTTTTTGCTAAGCAGGAAATGGTCGATGCGCAGACCGGCATTGCGGCCGTAGGCATTGCGGAAATAATCCCAGAACGTGTAGATGATGTCGTTAGGATGAAGCTTGCGGATGGCGTCGGTCCATCCCTGTTCTACAATTTTATGGAAGGCTGCACGGACTTCGGGTCTGAAGAGGGCGTCATCCACCCATTTTTCCGGTTTGTAAACGTCTTTTTCGGTCGGCATGACATTGTAGTCGCCGGTCAGGACCACGGGTTTGCCGGATGCGAATAGATCGGCTGCGTGGACAGTTAGCCGTTGGAACCAATTCAGTTTGTAGTCGAATTTGGGGCCGGGAGCGGGGTTGCCATTTGGCAGGTAGAGACAACCGACGGTGATGCCATCGATGGAAGCTTCAATATAACGGCTGTGACTATCTTCAGGGTCACCCGGGAGCACTCTGCGGATCTCCTGTGGCTGGCCGCTGCGGGCGAGGATGGCGACACCGTTCCAACTCTTTTGGCCGTGCCAGATGGCGTGATATCCTGCGTCTGCGATGGCTTGCTCGGGGAATTTTTCCTGGGGGGCCTTTAGTTCCTGGAGGCAGGCGATGTCAGGTTTTGACTCATTGAGCCAGCGAAGGAGGACGGGGAGGTGGCCGTTGATGCCGTTGACGTTGTAGGTGGCTATTTTCATAACGATTAAAGGTACAATGAATCCGGGTTCTATAAATTTATTTGATTTTCTTAATTTTGTGGGATGGAAAAGTTCAATGTTCAGCCCTATGCTTCGTCGGGTCACCTGGAAACGACGCCTTATAGCCGAAGGGATTTCTATAAGATATGGCTGCTGATCGGGAAGAGCATATTACACTATGCGGACAGGAGTATTGAGATCGATCGGCCTGCGCTGATCTTTACCAATCCATTGGTTCCGTATGCGCTGGAGAGCGGCGCAGCGGAAAGGAAGGGGTATAAGTGCATGTTCTCAGACGAATTCCTGAAGGCCGGAGGAGGCATGGAGATATTGAGGCAATCGACTCTTTTTAGGCCGGGCAGCGACAAGGTATTCTTCCTGGATAAAAAGCAGCTGGGGTATGTGAAGAGGATCTATGCCGATATGCTGGCTGAACAGGCTACCGATTATATATACAAGTACGAGAACCTACGCAATTATGTAAGTTTACTGATACATCTATCACTGAAGGAACAGCCTGCATTAAATGAAGTAAAACACGTCAATGCTGCCACAAGGATAACGACGCTATTTATTGAGCAACTGGAACGGCAGTTCCCGATCGGCTCGCCCGACAGGGAACTAAAACTTAAAAAAGCCAATGATTTTGCCAGGAGCCTTTCCGTCCATGTCAATCACCTGAACTATGCCGTCAAGGAAGTGACCGGCAAGTCCCCCAGTATTCTAATCTCGGAGCGGATCATCAATGAGGCAAAGGCCTTGTTGAAGAATACGGATTGGAGCGTGTCCGCTATTGCGTTTAGTCTGGGTTTTGCATATCCGACCTATTTTAATAATTTTTTTAAGAAGAACACCGGGGTAACTCCCTTGTCGATCCGGAAGTGAGGGGGGTGCTGTTACCGGGGCGGATGCTTTGATCGGGCGGGGTGATCCTTTGATTTTCATAGGTTTTACTTTGAAGAGCTTTATTTTAGATCCAGGCCAGGCTGTAATTTTGCACGATAAAATTTAATTAAGATGAAGTACAATCTATTAGGGAATACGGGAATGAAGGTTTCTGAGCTATGTCTTGGTACGATGACCTTTGGCGGAACCGGTCGTTTTGCTGCGGTGGGTACCCTGGGGCAGGAGGCTGTCGACGGGCTTGTCAGAACAGCGATAGACGCGGGTGTCAATTTTATCGACACTGCCAATGTCTATTCGTTTGGTTTATCGGAAGAACTAACCGGGCAGGCCATACGGAATGTGGGTGTCAACCGGGACGACCTGGTTATTGCCACTAAAGTGTACCGGCCAATGGGCGCGGGACCGAATGAACAGGGGCTAAGCCGCAAGCATATTATGCAGCAGGCTGAAGCCAGTCTCAAGAGACTTAAAACAGACTATATCGATCTTTACCAGATACATGCTTTTGATCCCCTTACGCCGTTGGAAGAAACGCTGGATGCGTTGAACGACCTGGTGAGCAGCGGTAAGGTCAGGTATATAGGAGCGAGCAACCTGGCTGCCTGGCAGCTGATGAAGGCGCTGAGTTATTCTGCCTATAACAGAGTCGCCAGGTTTGTATCGCTGCAGGCGTATTATACACTGGTAAGTCGCGAGATGGAGCGGGAATTGATACCCCTGCTGAACGATCAAAAAGTAGGGTTGATGGTTTGGAGTCCACTGACCGGCGGCCTGCTTAGCGGCAAGTACAAACGCGGGCAGGTTCCTGATGAGGGCAGGCTGGCGGGTTTTGATATTATTCCGGTGAATAAGGAAAGGGCGTTTGATATCCTGGATGTGCTGCATCCGATGGCTGAAGAAAAAGGAGCAACTGTTGCGCAGCTTGCGCTGGCGTGGTTGTTACATCGCCCGGCTGTTACGAGCGTGATAATTGGCGCCAACAAGCCGGAGCAGCTGGCTGATAACCTGGGGTCGGTGAAAGTTGAGTTTACTGAGGATGAGATGAGTAAGCTTGATGAGGTGAGCAGGTTAGCTGAAGAGTACCCCGGGTGGATTTTGGAAAGAACCGCGAAAGATAGAATGGGTTAAAACTTATTTCTTTTTCTGCGCCCGGTATACCGACGGTACCATATCATATTCCGTTTTAAAGTTCTGCGCAAAATATTTTGGGTCATTGAACCCCACGGTGTAAGCTATCTCGGACACTGACAGCTGGCTTTTTTCCAGTAGTTCTGCCGCTCTTTTCAGCCGGATATGCCGGATAAATTCCACGGGGGTCTTGCCTGTCAGCAGCAAGAGCCGTTTGTAGAAGGTGCTCCGGCTGGCATGGAACTGCCGGCCCAGCTTAGTGACGGAAAAATCCGGATCGTCCATATTTTTTTCTATCAGCTCCAGGACATTTTGCAGGAAGGCTTCGTCGGCGGAGACCGGTTCGATCGTTGCCGGGAGGGCCTGCACCTGGCGCTGATAGGTTTTTTTCACGAGATCGTTGTGCGCGAGTACATTCCTGACCCTGGACAAGAGGACCTCGAAGTTAAAAGGTTTGGCGATAAAGTCTGTGGCTCCTGTATCCAGGCTTTCGAGCTCTGTCCTTTCGCCTGCGAGGGCAGTCAGCAGGATGACGGGGAGTTGTCTTGTCCTTTCATCCGATTTTATTTTTCTGCAGAGGTCGATCCCGTTCATCAAGGGCATGCTGATGTCGCTGACTACAAGGTCGGGGTGCAGGGCCAGTGTTTTGCGCCATCCTTCCTGGCCATCGCCTGCTTCGTGGATGGTGTAGAGGTCGCGCAGGTTGTCCTTTAGATAGAAGCGAAAGTCTTCGTTGTCTTCGACCAGCAGGATTATTTTCTTTTTTTCATTGGTGGAACGCGGGACCGGGGGAGTGTTTTCGGGGGTGTCGGGAATGGGTGCGTGTGTGGTGGTGTCGGGAATGGTTGCTAATCGGGTGAAGGGCAGGGTCACGGTGAAGCAGCTGCCCTGGTTTACCTGGCTTTCAACGGTGAGCGTTCCATTGTGCATTTTTACAAATTCCATCGTGATCGCCAGGCCTATCCCGCTGCCCTGGTTGAGGATAGTAGCCGGTACTTCTGTCTGGAAGAATCGTTCGAAGATCCTATCCTGCATTTCCGGGGCGATGCCGATGCCGGTGTCTTTTATTTTTATCTGCACCAGGGCCTGGGCGGATTGTACTTCTACTGTGACGGAGCCGCTTTCAGGAGTAAACTTGAAGGCGTTGGATAGCAGGTTGAAAAGAATGCGTTCCAGCTTATCGTGGTCAAAAACCGTAACCATGGATGTTTCCTCAGAATGATAATGAAAGGAAATATTCTTTCGTTCGGCCAGGTCAATAAAGGAAAAGGAAATATCCCTGATAAATTGGAGCACGTCTCCTTGCTGCGCATGTAGTTTGAGCTCATTGACTTCCAGCTTTCTGAAATCCAGCAGCTGGTTTACGAGGTGCAGGAGGCGTCTGGCGTTGCGATGAATGACCTGGTATTGTTTGGCCGGTTCGGGGTGACTGGCACGGCTGAGCAGTTTTTCCACCGGAGCGAGGATCAGCGATAAGGGGGTTCTTAGTTCATGGCTCATGTTGGTGAAGAAACGGATCTTCATCATATCGATGTCGTGCATGCGCCGGGCTGCCTGGCGTTCGTGTTCGAGGGCGAAACGCGTTCGGGCTCTTTGGATAATGAGGCGTCGTGCAAAGTACAGGAGGGATAATGTCAGCAGGCCATATATTATATAAGCCAGGGGTGTCTTCCACCAGGGAGGCAGGATGGTGATACTCAAAGATGCCTCGTTATTGCTCCATTCTCCGTCTTCGTCCGAAGCTTTTACTCTGAATACATAATGGCCGGCATCGAGGTTGGTAAAGGTGGCTTTCCTGGTATTGGCATCCGTGGTCAGCCAGTTCCTGTCAAATCCTTCCAGCATATACATATACCTGCTCCTGGTGTTTTTTACGAAATCCAGAGAGGCAAAGCCGATGGAGAATACTTTTTCATTATAATGCAGGGTGATCTGTCCTGTTTCAGAGAGCGCCTTTTCAAGAATGACATGCCCTCCCGTCTTTTCTCCAGGGTGTAACTGGTGGTCAAATAATTCAAGCTGAGAAAGTACTATTGGGGCATCGTTGCGAGTCCCGGTGATGCTTAAAGGATCAAAAATGTTGAATCCATTGGGGCCACCAAGCAGGATGGATCCATCCCTGGTTGCGAGTCCTGCCCTTTCGTTGAATTCCCTGCCCTGCAAGCCGTCCTGTTCATGATAGTTCTTACAGTGGATGGTATACCTGTTGCCGTCGCCGCGCGGTCCGGGTGTAATTTTGGACATGCCGTTTGCCGTGGCGATCCATAGATTGTGCTGTTTGTCTTCCTGTAAGCTGCGGATAGTATTGTCCGGTAAGCCGTCTTCTGTGCGGAAGGACTGAAAGGTTTTGCTTTCCGGGTCATAGAGGTCCAGTCCTTCCCTGGTGCCTGCCCAGATATGATGCTGACTGTCCTGCAGCAGGGTAGTGACGTTGTCACAACTAAGCTGATTGTCGGAACTTGAAAGGTGCATGAAGCGGCCGGTCTTTTTTTGCAGCACGTCGATGCCATAGCCGGTGGCTACCCAAATATTTTTTTGATCATCCTCCATGATGGCCGACACATAATTGTTCAGGATCGAGTTAGGCAGGTTGGCATTATAATGAACGAACTGTTTTTTTCTGCGATCGAGCCTGTCCATACCCCCGGCCAGGGTACCGACCCATAGGAGTCCGTCTGAATCTTCGTAAACGCACATGACCCGGTCGTCGGATAGGCTGTTGGGGTCGTGTTCGTCGTGTCTGTAATGGGTAAAGGTCCTGCCATCGTAACAATCGAGGCCGCCAAAATAGGTCCCGATCCAGAGGTGGTTGTTCCGTCCGGCCAACAGGCTAACGATGATGTTGTTGCTCAGGCTGTTTGGGTCGTTTGGGGCATGCAGGTACTGGCGAAAATGGTTCCGTTTGCGATCGAAGGAGATGAGTCCTCCGCCGTTGCTGCCTATCCAGCAATTACCCGCCGAATCTTGGGCAAAGCTATTGACGTCGTCGTAGCTGAGGCTGGCGGCGTTGGTGGGCTCGTGTCTGTATTGCGGGAACTGCATTCTGTTCTGGTGATAATAGCTGACGCCGTTCTTAAACGTTCCGAGCCAGATCGTTCCGCTGCTGTCGCGGTACATGATGCTGAGGCTGTTGTCGACGACGCTTTTCGCATCGTCCTCTACATGCCGGATATATTTCACCGAAAAATTCCTTTTGTCGACGATATTGATCCCGCCGTGATCTGTCGCCAGCCAGATCAGCCCTTTCTCGTCCTGCAGGGCGTCGACTACGACATTGCTGCTCAGCCCTCCATCGGGAGTTTCCTGGTCCATGTGTCTGAGCTGGTTGGTGGACGGGCAATAATAAAAGGTGCCCTTGAAAACACCGTTCGAATAGAGCCAGAGGTCGTTCTGGCGGTCGATATACATATTGCAGATGGAGAGGTTGTCGCCCGCGCTCTTTTGAAGGATGTCGGTCCGGAAGGCTGATTTGTTGGTATGTCCGTCTATTTTTTCCAGGATGCCATTGCGATAGACGATCCATAAATTCCCATCCCCGTCGGCCCGGGCGCTGTTGATGGAATTTGGGGGGTTGCTGTGGTGAAGGGGGATGATCTTGCCGGAGGGCGGATAATGGAATACGCCGCTGTCCTTGTAAACGAACCAATAGTCGCCATTGGATGTTCCTTTGACGATCCTGAGCAGGCCGAAGACAGGCAGGGAAAGGCTGCGCAGGTAGGGAACGAAATCCCGGTCGAAGCGGTCTTTTTCGAAATCGAAGATATTAAACCGTCCTGCCCTGATCTCCACCCATAATCTGCCGCCGGGGCCTTCGAACATCTGTTCTATATAATTATCTACAATGGAGCCGGTATCCCGCTGGTCGTGTTTGAATAACCGGAACTGATAACCATCATAACGGTTTAACCCGGCCACGGTACCAAACCACATGAATCCCCGCTTGTCCTTATATATGCTTGTAACATGGTTATTGGACAATCCATTCGCAAAGTCGAGGTGGGAAAAGACATAATCGCTTGTCTGTCCATACTGCTGTAGAAAGGACAGGCAGCCAAAAACCAGTAGAAATATCTTTTTCCTCATAAGGGTCAAAGGGTTATATATGCAGCCATTCAAGGCAAAGATAGGCCGAATTGAACATTTGCCTACCCATTTTGAACGATTTCAGCCCCCTCGTGAAAGGCCGAAGATCTTAATTTTAGCCCGCAACTAAACGATTGCTTGTATGAAAAAATTGAGATTATTCCACAAATTATGGGCTGTCACAGCCTGCCTGTTGTTTGCCGTCTCTCTTGCGGCGCAGCAGGAGCCTCCACAAAAAATTACCGGTAAGGTCTTTTCGAAAAACCAGGGTGCTCCTCTGGCCGGTGCGACGATTACGGTCAAGGGTACCAATACTGCGGTGGTCTCCAACGAAAAAGGAGAATTTTCCATCGCAGCCATGCCGGGTCAGATCCTTGTTGTTTCCCTGGTTGGCTATGCTCCTAAGGAGCTGAAAGCCACCGGATTGCGGAGCATTTTCCTGGAGGAAGACTATAACCATCTGCAGGATGTCGTGGTGGTAGGATATGGCAAGATGAAAAAGACGGACCTGAGCAGCTCGCAGGTGACTGTAACCTCGGAGGAATTACATCGCACGGTGAATGGTACGATCGAACAGGCGCTGCAGGGCAAGGCTGCCAATGTTTATGTGGCTTCCAGTAATGCTCAGCCGGGTGCTGCTCCAAGTGTTATCATCAGGGGGGTTAGTTCGTTGAGTCAGGGTACTCAGCCTCTGTATGTGATCGACGGCGTCCAGATCAAACCTGCCGATCCGCAAGGCGGGGCGGCGGGATCTTATAATGCTCCGGGCTCTTATACCAGTCCCCTTGCCGGTCTCAACCCGGATGATATAGAGACCATCAATGTCCTTCAGGGGCCTTCGGCGACGGCTATCTTTGGTGCGGCGGGTGGCAACGGGGTGGTGATGATCACCACGAAACATGGAAAGTCCGGGGACTCCAAGATATCTTTCAATACCATGCTTTCCCAGCAACAGCTGCCTAAGTTTGCCCCGGTGATGAAGCTGCCCGAATATGCTACATTCCGGAACGAATTGCAGAAAGCCGGCGGAGCCAATTCGGAAGCTGACTTTGCCGATCCTTCGATACTGGGACCGGGGTCCAACTGGCAGGCCGCCTTATTCCGCAAGATGCTGCAGCAGAAACACCAGCTATCTCTTAGCGGGGGCAATGAAAAAACGACTTATTATTTATCCGGGGAATACTTTAACCAGGAGGGTATTGCCCAGGGCTCGGGTTTTAACCGGGGTTCTCTCCGGCTCAACCTGGATAACAATACGCGCAAATGGCTGAAGATCGGTACAAATCTCAGTGTGAATCTTACGAAGGAGACGATCGTTACCTCCAATAATTCCCTTATCGCAACGGCCATCGACATCAGTCCGGCGATCGCGATCAAAAATTCCGATGGAACCTGGGGTGGTCCTGCCGCCGGCACGGCCTATGCCAATAATTTTGTCAACCCGATAGCGCTTCCGAACCTCAATACCAATTACAACAAGGGTTTTGGCGGGTTGGGCGGCGTATATGCAGATGTGACTTTCCTGAAGGGGCTGGTATGGCATACAGAGGCCAATGGCACATATAATTATCTCACGAACTACCAGTTCAGTCCTACCTATACTTTTGGGTCGACGATAAAAAATGTGGCGACGGGCTCTAAACAAGTGACCTCGAGCTATTGGTGGAATGTGCACACCCGTCTGCAATACGATATAAAGATCGACAAGCACAGCATCTCGGTGATGGCGGGTCACGAAGCTTCCGTCAACAGTTATGAAACCCTCTATGGCTATAAAGATGGATTTGTCAACAACACGGTGCAAACGCTGAATGCCGGCGCATCCGATAACTCGCAGAACAATAGCAGTACGTTAAGCACGTCTTCCAAGGAATCGTATTTTGGGCGGCTGCTGTATATCTATAACAACAAATATATCCTGCAGGGAACTTATCGACGTGATGGATCTTCTGCTTTCGGGTTGAACGATCGCTGGGGAGGATTCCCCGCTGTTTCCGCCGCGTGGAAGATCTCCGAAGAGCCGTTCCTGAGAAATATCCCAAATCTGAACGACCTGAAGCTGAGGGGAGAGTATGGATGGTCGGGGAACTCTGGCTCCAATGGACTGGCTCAGTATGCGGTGCTTACGTCTTATCCTACGGCCTTTGGAATAGGATTTCTTCCTTCCAATTTTCCAAATCCCAATCTGCAGTGGGAAGTGGACAAGACGACCAACCTGGGTTTTGACCTGCATATGTTCAATAGCCGGCTGGAAGTTATCGGGGATGCCTATATCAAGAACATCACCAAGCTGCTGACCTATTCCTCTTATCCCGGTTACCAGGGTGGGGGCACAGGGAATGGCGGTCTGGCCTGGCCGGAGACCAATGTCGGCAGCATGCAGAATAAAGGTTTTGGTTTAACGGTAAACACGATCAATTACAGCGACAAAAATTTTACCTGGAAGACGGGCATCAACTTCTCGGTTGACAGGAATAAAGTGAAATCGCTATCCAATACCATAAATGCCGTATATGGGACCAATACCAATAATACGCAGGCCCAGTTCGTTACGAAGGTGGGGCAGCCTGTTGGGATGATCACCGGATATATCGCGCAGGGGCTTTTCCAGGATTATAAGGATATCATTGGTCACGCCAACCAGACTACCAATCCCAATGTGACTGTCGATCCGGCTACGGGCAGCTGGGTAGGGGATGTCAAATTCAAGGATGTCAATGGGGATGGTGTTATCGATCAGAAAGACCGGGTGGTCCTGGGGAATCCCTGGCCCAAATATACTTTTGGGTTCAACAACTTCTTCAGCTATAAGAATTTCGACCTCAACATCTTTATCATGGGCTCGGTGGGGAATGACATTGTCAACCTCCAGAAATACCTGAACTCTTTACCCGGAAGCAAGGGCGCCTATGAAAATTATTACGCATCGGTAAGCAATTTTGCCCGGCCCAGCAGCTACAATGTAGCGGATGCGCTGACTGCGACCCTCACCAATCCGAATACCCTGGTGCCCCGGGTATTTACGAGTACGGCCAATGGCAATGACAAGCTCACACAGCGGAATGTCGAAAGCGGTACCTATATGCGGGTGAAGAATGTATCCCTTGGTTATAATGTCCCTGTCCGATGGGTCAGCCATCTTGCGATGCGAGGTCTAAGGGTCGCCGTCAATGTGCAGAACCTGTTGACCATTACGAAGTATACGGGCTTTGATCCTGAGATCGGTCCCTTCAACTATTACAACAGCGGTAATCCGATGATCATTAATGGTCTGGACAATGGGCGGTATCCCAATACACGGATGTACTCCGTCAATGTGCTCGCTGATTTTTAAAATTTAAAGAAAGTTGAAAATGAAACCAATCATAAAATATTCGATACTTCTTGCGACGATGGTTATTGTGAATAGCTGCAAGAAAGATTTTTTGACCCGGCCGCCGCAGGATTCGACGACGTCGGGCAATTTTTATACTACCGATGCGGAGGTGATGGCCGGCACTGCGCCGCTGTATGGCATTGTCTGGTTTGATTATAACGACAAGGCTTTTTTGAGTTTCGGCGAGGCTCATGGGGGAAATCTCAACTGTGACGACGCGGATCGCAAAGGCTATCTTTCTTTCTCTGTGCCTCAGACGGATGATATTCTGCCTACGGGATATGAAGCGTTCTGGAAAATAGTGGCCCAGAGCAACCTGGTCATGACCAATATAACGAATGCCAAGACCTCGGCTGACGAGAGTACTAAGAAGATGGGGATTGCGGAATGCCGGTTCATGCGTGGCCTGGCTTATCTCTACCTGGCGAGTAACTGGGGGCCGGTGCCTATTCTTTACAATAATGTCACTCAGTTGACGGATAGTAGCATACGGAGGAATGACCTGGCAAGCGTTTGGAAGCTGATTGTAATGGATCTCGCCTATGCATCTGCTAATCTGCCTTCCACGCCGTATCAGCAGGGACGGCTCACCAAGTGGGCGGCGGAGGGGATGCTGGCCCGGGCATATCTGTACAGGTCGGGTCTTGGCAAGGCGGAAGGCTCCCGGACGCAGAGCGATCTGGACAGTGCAAAGTACTATGCGGGGGATGTGATCAACAATAGCGGGGCCAGTCTGCTGCCGAGCTATTATAACCTGTTCACGCATGCGTATAACAGCACGGCGTTTGCTAACCCTAATCCGGAGGCGTTGTTTTCTTTGTTATGGATGCCTTCTTCCTCGCCCTGGGGGATCAATAATACGTTTCAGGCTTATGTGGCCTTTGGATCGAACATCACGCAAACGGGTGATGGGTGGGGCGGCGCCTTTGGGGCATCCTCCAGCCTGTTGAAATATTATGCGGCGCATCCTGAGGACTCGATTCGACGGAAGGCCACTTTTATGATGCCCGGAGACAATTATCCCGAGCTGAATGCGAAGGGAGGCGGGACGGCTGTTCCGGTCAGCAATTTTAATACCGGGAATGATCATGCGTATATAAAGAAATATGTCATCGGTACGCCGGATGACAACGGGGGCGGGGCGATGATGGCTGCTTATGAGAACACCTATCTGTTGCGGCTGGCGGAGGTCTATCTTATCTATGCGGAGGCGATAATGGGCAATTCCGCATCTACTTCGGATGCCACGGCTCTGAAGTATTTCAACGCTGTCCGTACGCGGGCCGGTATTTCTTCTGCGTCTTCGATCACGTTTGACGACATATTCCAGGAAAAGAAGATAGAGTTTGCTTTTGAGGGGCTGGCCTGGTATGACTGGGTCCGGTGGTATTATTTCGCGCCTGCCAAGGCATTGAACTATTTCAGCACGCAGGACAGGGGGCATTATAATATCGTATACAATTCGGCGTCGAATTATACGCTGACTTTTACGGGGACGACGTATACGGTGACGGACGGCACAGTCTATCTACCATGGCCGGAAACGGAGCTGGAAATTGCTCCGAATTTATTGGGAAATCCGATGGGATTTGATTTTAGTAAACTACCTAATTATTAATTTATGCAAACGATCGCTTCTCATATCCCTAAACGGGTGCTGTTTTTCCTGCTGGTGCTGGCGGGTCTCATCCAGGTCGCGTGTAAGAAGTCGGGTTCCGGCGCGCCTGTCATCACGCATGTAAGGGCCGTCGACTCCACGGCAAGGGACAGTTTCTTTGTGAAGGCTTATCCCGGTACTCTTATCGCTATACAGGGGGCTAATTTCGATGGCCTGGAGCATGTCTATTTCAACGGCTATGATGCTCCCTTCAATCTTGCGCTGCTGTCCAACAGCAATATCATCATCACTATACCCAGCGAATCACCCACGGCACCTCCGCTGGGCAGCGTGCCCAATAATATCAAGGTGGTGACGGGTCATGGTTCGGCGACATATACCTTTACGCTGGTGCTTACTCCACCTATTATTACCTCCGTCAGCAATGAGAATGCGCCGGCCGGTGTATCCCTGGTCATAAAGGGGTCTAACTTTTACGGCATTTCCAAGATCGTATTTCCGGGTGGGATAGCCGCAACGAGCTATTCGGTAGACAGCGTCACGCAGATCACCGTCACTGTTCCTGCAGGTATAACGTCGGGGGATAGTCTGCGTGTGTACGGCACTTTTGGAACGGCAAGTTCACCTTTTATATTCGACAACTGGATGTCGCCTTCCACTGGTTTTCTGGCCAACTTCGACGGCACTACCGATCAGTGGACGGCGCCTGCCAACAATCCATATTATGGCTGGTCGCAGCAACAGTGGGTGGGTACTTTTGTAACGGATCCTACCGTATTCCCCAATGGTACGGGGAACTGTGTCAAGATCAACCCTGCCGGTGCTAAAGTAAAAGGGGATAACTCCTGGTATTCGGATAATAACGCCATCATCACCAATACGGCGACCTGGCCATCGGGGTCTGTTGGGAATTACGCGGTGAAGTTCGAGGCGAATGTGAGTAACTGGTCGGCGGGATCGATATTGATCGGCACGACCTTTCCCAGTCCTAACTGGGCATTCCTGGCGGAATATGCTCCCTGGAAAACGGTTTCCGGGGGAAAATATTCGTCGAATGGCTGGGTGACGGTGACCATTCCGCTCACGAGCTTCCTGGCTGCTACCAATAATGTCTATACCACTACCGGGACTGGGCCTTCCTCTATTTCGGCTTTGCAGAACGGTGGGGGTGGACTGCTGATGGTCATGTATGCCAATGATGGCACGGCTACTATTCCCGGTGGAAGCTTTGTGATGGGCATCGATAATGTAAGAGTAGTAGCTATAAAATAAAATATAATTAATGAAGATCTTGCATCAAGCCGGCCTTTTGGCTACTGCTGTACTATTGACTTGTTTGGGTTGTAAAAAGAATAGCGCATCGGCGGGCCCTGGTTCGGGCGGGGTCGTTGCGACTGCTGCAGACTCTGTCTATTCACCTGCTGATCCGTCTACACCATCCAGCATAGGTTTTTTTGGGGATGGCTGGCAGGGGAGGTCGTTTGCTGTGGCTTCAACGATGGCGGGTACTGTACCTGCCGGAGCGATCACGGATACGTTGACTATCGATGCAAATAAGGTGCTGGTAAAGGTTCCGACCTATGTCTTTGGTAATAACTCCGTTCTCTGGATGACACAGATCGTCGATCAGCCTTCGCTGATGGGATATCTCAAGGATCTTGCTCCGCGGATCATCCGGGCTCCAGCGGGCAGTGGCAGTGACATCTATTTCTGGAATGATACGACTGCTGCGCCGGCCGATGCTCCGGACAGCCTACAGGATGCCAGTGGCAAGCTTGCTGCTTCCGGATATTGGTATGGCGGCAATACGGCATCCTGGACCTTATCCCTGGGCAACTATTATTCTATGTTGGCGCAGACGGGCAGCACGGGGATCATAACTGTCAACTATGGGTATGCGCGTTATGGGACGAGCGCCAATCCGGTTGCCACGGCTGCGCACCTGGCAGCAGACTGGGTACGTTATGACAACGGCCGGACGAAATTCTGGGAGATTGGAAATGAGACTTATGGGAACTGGGAAGCGGGGTACAGGATTGACGTTTCGAAGAATAAGGATGGGCAGCCGGCCATCATTACCGGGGCCCTGTATGGTCAGCATCTCAAGGTTTTTGCAGATTCTATGCGAGCGGCGGCACAGCAGGTCGGGGCGACCATTTATATCGGGGCGACCTTGTATCAGCAGGCGCCGGTCCCGGGGGATGATGCAAGTGTTCAGACCTGGAACCAGGGAGTATTGTCGCAGGGAGGTAGCACGCCTGACTTTTATATCGTGCATGATTATTTTACACCTTATGGTGCCAACTCCGCGGCTGCGGATATTCTCAGCACTGCCACGACGGTGCCGGCGGCTGTCATGAGTTATGTGCGGCAGCAGTTG
>Ga0193716_1000147_pt1 | contig 41127 bp, 36 predicted proteins | sample U2c1metaG_FD_145901 | JGI IMG/M metagenome (GOLD analysis project Ga0193716, IMG submission 145901) | Soil microbial communities from a riparian zone of the East river system, Colorado, United States - U2c1 | ecosystem: Environmental > Terrestrial > Soil > Riparian zone | place: USA: East River...
CGTATCTTCTGCTCGTCGCCGGCGGCATAGTCCGGGCCGCCGAGATTGCGCAGATGCCAAAACGCGTCGCAGTCGGGCTTGAGTTGTTCCAACTGATGCTGTGCAAAATAGCCGATGGCGAGGTCCGGCGCCGCGGTGCGTTTGCCCGTTAGCGGAGCGATTTCGCCGGCCAACAGTTTGGTCAAAGTCGACTTGCCGGCGCCGTTCGGTCCGAGCAGTGCAATGCGATCCAAAGGACCGATCGACGCATTGATGCCGCCGACGATCTGTACCGTCTCGCGCACACCGGCGTAGCCGCATGCGGCGTCTTCCACGGTAAGCAGCGGCCGCGGTGTTTTCAGGGGCCGCGCAAACTCAAATTCAAATGGGCTGTCGACGTGAGCCGGAACGATGCGTTCCATCCGCTCGAGCATCTTCAAGCGGCTCTGGGCCTGGCGCGATTTGGTGGCGGATGCACGGAAGCGATTCACGAAAGCCGTGATTTCCGCTATGCGCTTCACTTGCCGCGCGTGCAGAGCCGACAGCAAGGCCAGCTCCTCCGAGCGCTTCTGTTCGAATTGCGAGTAGTTGCCGGCGTACGCGCGGATGGTTCGATTCTCGATGTGCAGTACGCGATCGATGATCGAATCGAGGAATTCGCGGTCATGGGAAATCATCAAGAGAGTACCGGGATAGGCCGTCAGCCATTCCTCCAGCCAGACGATGGCATCGAGGTCCAAGTGATTCGTGGGTTCATCCAGCAGCAACAGGTCGGCCCGGGAACACAGCGCGCGCGCCACGCCCAAGCGCACGCGCCAGCCGCCCGAGAATTCGGCGACCGAGCGTTCGTGATCCGCCACCTTGAAGCCAAGGCCATGCATGATGGCCGCGGCGCGCGCTTTGGCGCGGTAGCCGTCGATGGCTTCCAACGAAGAATAGAGGTCGGCCAGCGCCATGGCGGCATCGCGCCTTTCGGCATCCTCGATCGCCGCCTGCACGCTGCGCAGCTCCGCATCGCCATCCAGCACGAACTCAATAGCCGGCCTGTCGCTCGCGGCGATCTCTTGTTCGACGTGCGCCACGTTGAGTGCCGCAGGCAGCTCGATGCTGCCGCGATCGGCAGCCAGCCCGCCCAAGATCGCTGCAAACAGGCTCGACTTGCCGGTGCCGTTGGCGCCGGTGATCCCGACCTTGTTGCCGCGGAAGACGGTGAAGTCGACCTGCTCGAACAGCGGCTGCGGGCCGCGCCGCAGCGTCAGATCTCTCGCAATCAGCATCGAAAATCGTTACGACGAGAGCAGCATCGGCCGCAGCACCGTCGGCGCGCACAGGTTGCCGTGGTGCGGCGCGCCGCCTTCCTGGCCGGCGAGAATACCGAGCAATTTATTCGCTTCCATGGCGTCGCCGAACAATCGGCCCTGGGCGTAGTAGCAACCGTGGGTACGCAGGAATTCGAGCTGCTCGGCTTCCTCCACGCCCTCGGCGATGACCTCTAGATCGAGACTCTTGCCCATGTCGATGATGGTGCGCACGATGGCCGCGTCGTTCGTGTCCACCGCGACGTCGCGGACGAATGACTGGTCGATTTTCAACGTGCCGATGGGAAACTGCTGCAAGGCGGAGAGCGAGGAGTAGCCGGTGCCGAAGTCGTCGATGGCGAGGCTCAAGCCCATGGCGTACAGCTCATTGAGAAGGCCGATCGTGCGCTTGGGGTCGGTCATCAAGGTGGTTTCGGTCACTTCCAGCTCGAAGCACGTCGGCGACACGCCATGCTTGCGAAACACGCTGCGGCAGCGTGAGATGAAGCTTGCCTGTTTGAGTTGCCGCAAGGACAGATTGATCGCGATTCGGCCGGGATGCGGCACGACTTTCTGCCATTGGCGGTAGTCGGCGCAGACGCGATTCAGCACCCACTCGCCGATATCCAAAATCAAACTGGTTTCCTCGGCCAGAGGTATGAAGTGCGAGGGAGAAATATCGCCGTGTCCGGGAAGGCGCCAGCGCAGCAGGGCCTCCGCGCCGACCACGCGTCCGGTGCGCAAATCCACTTTTGATTGATACAGAATGACCAGCTCGTCGCGCTCCAGCGCGCGGCGCAGCTTGCTCTTCAGCATGAGCCTTTCGACGGCCGCGGCGTTCATGCTGGGCACGTAGAACGCGCAAGAATTGCCGCCATTTTGCTTGGAGTGATACATCGCCGCATCCGCATTGCGGATCAGATCGATCACGTTCTCGGCATCATAGGGGCAGATTGCGACGCCGGCGCTGGCAGTGAGATAGACCTCCTGCTGATTCACGTAGAACGTGCGGCTGATTTCATCGAGCAATGTCCGGGCCAGGGTTCCCAATGCCGCGCGGTTGTCGGTGTCCACCGGCAGATCGTCGATGAACATGGCGAACTCATCGCCCGCCAACCGGCCGATCACCGCGTCCTTGCTCAAATTCCGCGTGAGCCGTTCGCTCAAGATCTCGAGAGTGCGGTCGCCGGCGGCGTGGCCAAAGGTGTCGTTGACTTCTTTGAACCGGTCCAAGTCCAGGTACAGCAGCGCGAGGGAGCGTTGGTTGCGCCGCGCGCGCGCAATGGCTTGCTGCAACAAGTGCTGGAACTGCATGCGATTCGGCATTTTCGTGAGCGTGTCGTAGCGCGCCAGGTAGCGGATGCGGCGCTCGGCGCGCTTGCGTTCGGTGATGTTGCGCGCGACGAAAATATTGCCTTGAAACTGCGGATCTTCGGAGTCGATCGCAGAACTCGCCATGGAAACAGGGATGGTCTGTCCGCTGGCGGTGCGCAGCACCGTCTCACGCGCTTCCTGCGCGGGTTGGGCCACGTCAAAGGCAGTGCGATGCACCTCATCGATGAAACCGACCAACGGCTTGCCGACCAATTCATCCGACGCATAGCCCAACAGCAGCTGAGCGGCCTCATTGCAGCTTTTGACGAGGCCGTCCGGAGAGGTGACGAAAACGGCGTCGCTCAAGCTGTTGAGCACCGTGTTCAGATAATTCTTGGTGATCGTGGTTTCGTTCAGGTTTTGCCGCATGCGCTCGAGCGCAAATTGCAGATCCCCGAGCTCGTCGCGGCGCACGACTGCGAGCGGCCGCGTGTAGTCGCCGTCGCCGATTCGATCGGCGCTCTTCACCAGTGCCGCAATCGGACTGGAGAGCTGGCGGGCAATGAACCAAGCGACGAGCAATCCTAAAATCACCAGCGGCAACGTGATGCCTGCGAGCACGCCGCGAACGCGCTTGCTCTGCACGCCCTGCTTGCTCAGCAACTGCGCGTGGATGCTGGAAAGAGTCTCTTGCATCTGAGCGCGGCTCATCCAAATTTCGAGAGCGCCGGCGCCCTGCATCTCGGTGCGCAGAACGAAAGGACCTGCGGTGGTCGGCCGCACCTCCGGGTTGCTGCCGGAGTAAAGAATATTTTCGCGTGCGCCCCATATCTCGACGCGTTCGATGTCGCGATCATCGAGCAATCTGGCGGCGATCGCGGCAACGGCTGCGTTGTTGCCCGCCTTGAGCGCCGGCGCGAGGGTGGAGCTGGTGATGTTGCTCAAGGAGCGGCCGCGCGCCTCGAGGTCGGACTCCAGCTTTTGCTGGACCGTGGCATAGGTGAGCTGATTGGCGTCGGCCGTATTGACGCGGTGCTCGTAATAGGCGAGGCCGCCCATAATCAGCGCCAGCACGGCGCTGACCCCCAGGGCAAGGAGCAAATAACTAGTTTTAAGGCTGCGCGCCATTGATTGTCCCAGTCCCCCGTCTCTTAACCGATAATCATACCCGTTCAGGCCAACCCCCATAAGGGGCGAGGGTACAATCATGGCTCATGGACGGCTCAAATGCGTATTGACATATATTCCGACACGGTCTGCCCGTGGTGTTATTTAGGGAAGCGCCGCTTCGACCTGGCGGTGGCGGCGCGCCCGCAATACGAGCCCATTGTCGTCTGGCGGCCGTTCGAGCTCAATCCCGACGTGCCCGTAGAAGGTGTCGACCGTGAGACCTACATGGCGGCCAAAATGCCGGATCAAGTCCACCTGGAACAGTCGCATGCGGAACTCGAGCGCCAAGGGGAGGCGAGCGGCATTCGATACCGCTTCGATCTGATCAATCGCGTCCCGAATACCCGCCGCTCTCATCTCTTGATCGCCCATGCAGCGCGGCGCGGCCTGCAAGCAGAGGTCAAGGACCGCATCATGCGCGCCTACTTCGAGGAGGGCTGCGACATCGGCGAACCGGACGAACTGGTGCGCTTGGGCAGCGAGGTCGGCTTGAACGCGGCGGACGCCCGCAACGCAGTGATTCTGCGGATTGGCCAGGATGGCGTGGTTGCCGCCGAGCGCCACGCGGCGGTTTTGGGAATTACCGGCGTGCCCACCTATATTTTCGACGGCCAATACACGATTTCCGGCGCGCAGGAAGTGGGCGTTCTCGCCCGGGTGTTCGATCAAGTGGCTGATTTTGCCTCCGCCCGCGGCGTAGCCTCATGAATGATGGCGAACTGACGGGGCAAGCGCGTACCCATATTTCGGCCGTTGCCGATCCGCAGTGCCAGTTGCACGCGCAGGTGGTGATGCCCTTCCTCAATTTACGCCGCGCGGCCGAGGCCGATGGCATCGATCTGGTGCCGATGAGCAGTTTCCGCGACTTTGGCCGTCAGCTGGCCATCTGGAACGGAAAATTCAGCGGCGAAAGGCCCATGTACGATGCGGCCGGGCTCGCGCTCGACACCGGCGCGCTGACGCCTGCGGAGCGGATCGATGCCATTTTGCTGTGGTCGGCTCTGCCGGGCGCCAGCCGGCATCATTGGGGCACGGATCTGGATCTGGTCGATGGCAAGGCTGCTGCCGCGGGATATCCGATCAAACTCACGCGCGAGGAATTTGCGCCCGGCGGGCCTTTTGCGGCGCTCGATCGGTGGTTGGAGGCGCAAGCCCCTCGTTTCGGTTTCTTTCGCCCCTTCAGGGGCGTGCGGTCCGGCGTGCAGCCCGAACCCTGGCATTTCAGCTTTGCGCCGATTGCCGAAAAGGCCCGGCGAAGTTTGGGCCCGGCAGTTTTGCGTGCGGCCATCGCCGGCGCGCCGCTATTGGGGAAGGAAGCCGTGCTCGCGCGTCTGGATGAGCTGCATGCTCGGTATGTTGCGAGGATCGACCTGCCATAAGGGTACTCGAACCGATCAGCATCCCGGTGCCGAGGTATTAAGCCCAGAGCGCTTTGAGCCGATCGAGCATCAAGCCTCGCACCTGGCCGATCTGGGTGTCGTCGGAGGTGAACAGGGGCGGATTACGCCGCAGCATGGGCCAACGCTCGCTGCGCAGCACACGGTGCAAGTAGCCCAGGTTGCGCTCGATAGCCTCAAGATAAGGATTTTTGCCGCCGAACAAGCATTCGAGGTAGCGGTAAGCGTGCTCGAACTCACCCTCGAGGCGCGCGACGAATGTTTCGCGCACGAACTCAGGCGTTTGGCGCAAGAGATCCAGCCCCGAGCTGTAGCGAACCCGCAGCGAGCCATCGACATCCGTCGTGGCGGCAACGCCGCCCAGCACGAATTCCGGATAGAGCCGATCGCGGCATTTCTCCAAGTAGCATCGATCCGCCATTTGGGCGATCAAATCCGCAGTGCCCAACAGGTGACCCAGCTTGCGATCCTTCGGATCGGCGAGCTGAATCATATTGAGCTTGACTTCATAACCGGTGAAATGAACGATCCGCGTCGCCACCGGCACCCAATTTTCGAGGCCGATGCTCGGCAAGTAGCGCGCGAGGAAACGCGCGCTGCGCGTCACGTGATAGAGGGTGAACTCGGCGCCATTGCTGTGCTGGCGGTCATCGAATTCCCGGATGTAGCCGGCGTCATGAAACAGCGAGGTCACCAGCGCCATGACCACGCGCTCGCCGCCGAAGCGCAAACGGCTCTCGACGGTGCGCTCATAGCCGGCCAGCAGCCGCGCCATGGCGAGCGTCATGTCGAGCGAGTGCTGGCGATCGTGGTAAAGGGTGTCGACGCCGTGATAGCCGGGCATGCGGCCGGTAAAAAGCTTGTCGAAATCTTCGAACGCAGCCGCGACCTTGTCGAAGGATTCGGACGGCCACGCGGTTGTAAAGAGTTCCCTGACCGCTGCGGCTACAGCAGCCGTGGAACTGACTTGGACGGAGTTCGCAACGTCGAAGTCGTTACGTCGGAGGTCGTACATCGCAATGAGTTTAGGCTTTAAGGCCCCCAAGCGCCATGTAACTACTTCTCCTTGTGGACGTAGCTCACAGTATTAAGTTAAGCAGCAGGCCGGAGGGGCCGCCGGAAATCCGCATTTAGTAAACTTTGATGCCGCCGAATTTGTCCCTGATGCGCCGCGCCAACGTCGCGTAACCCAGCCAAAAACCGCACGCCAAGCCGATGAGGAGGGCGATGCCGGCGATCAGCGGCCAGAGTGTCTCCACGGGAGCCTGGATGGCGGTGAGCGGACCTGTGGCCGGCTGCGCAGGCGCTGCCGGCGATGTCGCGCCGCCGCGCGCTGCAGCCAGCTCGCTTTGCCTTGCAGCAAGTTCTTGTTTGAGCCGCTCCACCTCGCTGCGCGCCGCCGCCTCGGCCAGGGCGGGCGTGGTGGCGCGGGTGCGATCAAGCTCCTCTTCGAGCCGCTTGACTCGAACCACGGCAGGTTCCGTGGCTGTCAGGAAGGCCGTTTTCACCCAGCCGGTGGTTCCGTCAGCCAGGCGTACTTGGGTGAAATCGCCGTTTTGCACCAGCGTCTCGACGCGGGTTCCCGAGTGCAGCGTGGCCAGTCGTTGACCTTGGTTGTTCTCCTCGGCATAGACGCCGAGCACCAGCTCGTCGCTCACGTAAGCGGTGGCCGCCACACCCCGCACCGCCGCCAGCGCCAGCAGCAATGCGGCCAGCCGCTTCACGCGGCGATTCCGGTTTGTTTGAGCAGGGGCCGCACGTCGGGCTGGCGCCCGCGAAATCGAACGAACGCGTCCATGGCATCGACACTGCCGCCGCGGGCGAGAATGGATTCGCGAAACCGCGCCGCCGTCTCGGCGTCGAAAACGCCGGCTTCCTCGAATGCTTCGAAAGCATCGGCGGCCAGCACTTCGGCCCATTTGTAACTGTAGTAACCGGCCGCATAGCCCCCGGCAAAAATGTGCGCGAAGCTGGCGGGCATGCGATTGAACGGGGCGGCCGGCACCACGGCCACCCGCCGCCGCACGGCGGCCAGGGTCTCGGCGACGTTCGCTCCCAGCTTGGCGTCGAAATTTGCGTGCAGTTCAAAATCAAAGGTGGCGAGTTCGATTTGCCGCAGCGTGTCGAGCGCGGCGTTGAAAGTGCGCGTACCGAGCAGGCGTTGCAGCATGTCGACGGGCAGAGTCTCGCCGGTATCGATGTGCGCCGAAATCAGCGGCAGCACCTCGGCACGCCACACGAAGTTTTCCATGAATTGGCTCGGTAACTCGACCGCGTCCCATGCGACACCGTTGATGCCGGCGATGCTCGGATACGCCACACGCGTCAGCATGTGATGCAAGCCGTGCCCAAACTCGTGAAACAGCGTGATGACTTCGTCATGCGTCAGCTGTGAGGGTTGCGCGCCGACGGGGGCTGTGAAATTGCAGACCAGCTGCGCCACCGGCAGCGCCGTGCCCGAAGGCAGCGCCTTGGCGACGACGCATTCGTCCATCCAGGCGCCGCTGCGCTTCTCGCTGCGCGAATACGGATCGAGGAAAAACCCGGCCACGGCGCGCCCGTCCTTGTCGAGCAGATCGTAGAAGCGCACGCTCGGATGCCAGACGCTGACATCGCCGCGCGCTCGGACGCTCACGCCATACAGTCGCTGCGTCAATGCGAACAGTCCGTCCAATACCTTCGGCAGCGGAAAATAGGGGCGCAGTGCTTCCTGCGACACTCTGTAGCGGCTTTCTTGGAGCCGCTCGCTGTAGAACGCCAAGTCCCAGGCGTTGAGCTTGCGGCCCGCAAATTCCTCGAGGTCCAAAAACTCCTCGCGCGCCGCAGGCCTGCAGCGCCGCGCCAAGTCGTCCAGAAAGGCGAGCACCTGCTTGCTGCTCTTGGCCATGCGGGTGGCGAGCGCATAGTCGGCGAAATTCGCAAAACCCAAAAGCCTGGCGAGCTCGTCGCGCAGCGGCAGAATTTCCGCAATGATGCTGTTGTTGTCGAAGCGTCCGGCGCTCGGGCCCAGCTCCGACGCGCGCGTGATCCAGGCTTCGTAGAAGTCGCGGCGCAGTTGCGCGTTTTCCGCGCTCGCCATGATGGTCATGTAGGTGGGTTGATCGAGTTTGAACAACCAGCCGGCTTGATGGGCCTCGCGTGCATCGGCCGCGGCGCGATCGACCGCGTTGCTGGGCAGGCCCGCAAGTTCCACGCTATTGGTGACGCTGCGGGTATAAGCATGGCCGGCATCGAGCACATTTTCGGAAAACTTCGTGGCCAAATGCGCCAGGCGCTGCGCCACTTCGCGATAGCGGGTTTTCTGGTCCGCCGGTAGATCGACGCCCGCCAATCGGAAGTCACGCAAGGCATTTTCCAGCAGTTTGCGTTGCGCCGGATCGAGCGCAGCGCTTTCGGTTTTCAGCACGTGGGCGTAGCCGGCCTGCAGCGCGGCGTTTTGGCCCAGCTCCGAGGAGTACTCGGTGAGCAGCGGCACGCATTCGTTGTATGCCTCGCGCATCTGCGCGGAATTCGCGACCGCATTCAGATGCGAGATCGGGCTGAACACCCGGCTCAAGCGGTAGCTCAGTTCCTCGACGGGTACGACCAGCGAGGCAAAAGTCGGATTGGCTTGCGCCGTCAGCTCCGCGAGGCGCGCGCGGTTCTCCGCCAGTACTATTTCGAGTGCCGGACGAGCGTGGCTCGCCTCGATACGCCCGAAGTCCGGTAATGCGCCCAGTTCTAGAAGTGGATTGTTCACCCGTCAATTCTAGCAGACAGGCTCGTGCGGCAAGCGCCGCTGCGAACACGTATCATGGCGCTCTTCCTTTTGATGGATGGAATCGGCAGTGTCTACTTCAGCATTCGACCTCATCAGCATCGGCGGCGGCAGCGGCGGTCTTGCCTGCGCGCAGCGCGCCGCAGAATTCGGCGCCAAGACTGCGGTGATCGAACCGCAGCGGCTGGGAGGGACCTGCGTGAACGTGGGATGCGTTCCGAAGAAAATCATGTGGAACGCGTCGGGTGTCGCATTGAGCCTGCAGGATGCGGGCGACTACGGCTTCGATGTCAAAGTGGGGATGAGCGACTGGGCGGAATTGAAGCGCAAGCGCGATGCCTACGTGCTGCGCTTGAACGGAATCTACGAACGCAATCTTGGCGCAAAGGGCGTGGCCTATGTGCGAGGAGCCGCCCGCTTCGTGGATGCGCATACCGTCGAGGTGAACGGCCAGCGCTTGAGCGCGCGGCACATCGTGATCGCCACCGGGAGCAAGCCGGTGTTGCCTAAAATCCCCGGTGCGGAGTTTGGCATCAGTTCGGACGGCTTTTTCGATCTCGAAACTCGTCCCCATCGAGTCGCCGTCGTCGGCAGCGGCTACATTGCCTGCGAACTGGCGGCTTCCTTTCATGAACTCGGCAGCCAGGTGGAGCATTTCATCCGCAAGGAGCGGCTCCTGACGAATTTCGATGTGATGCTCGGCAAGTCCTTGATGCGGGAAGTCCGCGCCTTGGGCATGGTCGTTCAAGAAAACGTGTTGCCGGCCGCGGTGCGCGATGTGTCGGGCAAAAAGACTCTGGTGGCGCACGACGGCCGCGAATTTACCGGCTTCGATTGTGTGTTGTGGGCAATCGGCCGCGATGCGAATGTCGCGGGGCTCGATTTGCAAAAGGCCGGCGTAGCGCTCGACGACTCGAGCTACGTCGTCACCGACGGCTTTCAAAATACCAATGTCGCAGGCGTGTACGCCATCGGCGATGTCACCGGCCGGGCGGCGCTGACGCCGGTGGCCATCGCGGCGGGCAGGCGCTTGAGCGACAGGCTCTTCGGCGGCAAGCCTGAACGGCATCTGGACTACAACATGATTCCGACGGTGATCTTTACGCACCCGCCCATCGGCACCGTGGGCGCCAGCGAAGCGGAAGCGCGCGCGCAGTATGGTGACGCCGTGAAAGTGTATGTGGCCGATTTCACGCCCATGTATCACGCGATGACGGCACGGAAAACGCATACCGACATGAAACTGGTTTGCGTGGGTCCCGAACAGCGCATCGTCGGCTGCCACATCCTGGGTGCCGGCGCCGACGAAATGCTGCAGGGATTCGCCGTGGCGATCCGCATGGGTGCCACCAAGGCGGATTTCGACGATACCGTGGCCATCCACCCGACCAGCGCGGAAGAATTGGTCACAATGCGGTAGCACTTCGGCAGTTGTGTTCAGGCGTGCTGCGACAATGCCTCCAGAGCGGGTGCGGTGTCGGGACGAATTCCGCGCCACAGCAGGAAAGACTCCGCGGCCTGTTCGACCAGCATGCCCCATCCCTTGGTGGTGCGCGCCGCATGCAGGGATTTCGCCCACAAGGTGAACGGCGTTTGCCCGCGGCCATAGGCCATGTCGTAGCAAATGCTTTCCTCGCCCACCAGTCCCACCGGCATCTGCGGCATCTCGCCTTGCAAGCTGGCCGATGTGCCGTTGATGATGAGATCGTAGGGCGGCCCGCGCACGTCGGAAAACCCGCAGCCGGAAATTTCACCCAGATCGGTGAACTCCGCAGCCAACTTTCTAGCGCGCTCCGGTGTGCGATTGGCGATGACGACCTCGCGCAGCTCACGCTCCATGAGGGCGCCGAGCACGCCGCGTACCGCACCGCCGGCGCCGAGAATGAGCACTCGTTTGCCGACGAGCGCCATCCCCATATTATTCTCGAGATCCGCAGTGAGTCCGAGGCCGTCGGTGTTATCTCCCAGTAGCGACGTCTGCTCGAAAAAGGCGATGGTATTGACCGCTTTCGCCCGTTCGGCGCGCGGCGTGAGCTCATTCACCAGCTCTGCGGCCGCCTGCTTATGCGGCATGGTGACATTGAGGCCCTTGAGGCCGCCGGCGAACAAGCGCAGCGCATCGCGGCGAAAATGATCGGGCGGGATATCGAACAATCGATACACCAGATTCTGCGCCGCGGCTTTGGCGAACATGCCGTGAATGAACGGCGACCAGCTATGCGCGATGGGATGACCCGCAACCCCGTATTGATCAGGGGCCTCTGACCCCACGCTCAGGTTCACTCTGCGAGCCACTCCGCCGCACGTTTTGCAAAATACGTCAAAATGCCATCGGCGCCGGCGCGCTTGATGCACATGAGCGCTTCGAGTGCGACGGCGCGTTCGTTCAGCCAGCCGTTGCCGGCGGCGGCCATGATCATGGAGTACTCGCCGCTGACCTGGTAGACCAACGTGGGCATGCCAAACCGATCCTTGACCCGCCGCACGATGTCGAGATAGGGCAGTCCCGGCTTGACCATGACCATGTCGGCTCCTTCGCTGATGTCGAGCGCCACCTCGCGCAAAGCTTCGTCGGAATTGCCGATGTCCATTTGGTAGGTGTGCTTGCCACCGCCGCCGAGTTGCGCGGCCGAGCCCGTGGCATCGCGAAACGGGCTGTAAAAACTCGAAGCGTACTTGGACGCATAGGCCAGAATTCGGGTGTGGATCAGGCCGGCGGTTTCAAAAGCATTGCGAATCGCGCCGATGCGTCCGTCCATCATGTCCGACGGGGCGACGATGTCGGCGCCTGCGTCGGCATGCGATCGTGCCTGGCGCACCAGCGTCTCCACGGTGAGATCATTCATCACGTAGCCCTTGTCATCGATCAGGCCGTCCTGCCCATGCGTGGTGAAAGGATCGAGCGCCACGTCGGTGATCACGCCCAGGTTCGGGAATTCTTTTTTCACGGCTCTGACCGCGACTTGCGCGATGCCATCCGGATTCCAGGACTCGCGTGCGTCGAGGGTTTTCTTATCCACGGGGGTGAAGGGGAACAACGCAATCGCGGGAATTTTGAGCCGCACCAGGGTCTCGCATTCGCGCAGCAATTGGTCGACCGAGAGCCTCTCGATGCCGGGCATCGAAGCCACGGGCTGCCGATCGCCGCGGCCCTCGACCACGAAAATCGGGTAAATCAGCGAATCCACACTCAAGTGGGTTTCCCGCATCAAGCGGCGCGAAAACTCGTCCCGGCGCATGCGCCGCATGCGGGTGCTTGGAAATGAATGAACGCCAATTCCGGTCATCTTCGATGTGACTCCCATCATCAACTTGGCCACTGCAAATTCGCGCCGCCGGCGCCCGGCGCGGGCTTCTCGCCGCAGGCACCGTCGGCATAACGCGGTAATATCGCCCGGACGATATCTCAAGCCGGGTGCTGATTTATACATGAACGATGAGATTGGCGGAAATCAGAGACGCGCCCGGTTTCAGGCGCTATGCCAGTCCCTGCGTCCGGACCTGCTGCGGTTTGCGTATTGGTTGTCCCGTGACCGTGCCTTGGCCGAAGACGTGGTCCAGGAAAGCATGCTGCGGGCCTGGAAGGCTCGAGACTCGCTTTTGGACGAGACAGCGGCAAAGCCCTGGCTGCTGACCATCATTCGCCGGGAATATGCGCGCACTTTCGAGCGCAAGCGCTTCCCGACGGTGAGCGTCGATGAACTGGTCGCCAACGAGGAGCCGATGTTGGCTGCCGCCGAGGAGCAAAACATCGACGACGTACGCGCCGCCTTGATGAAATTGCCCGACGAATACCGCGAACCGCTCATCCTGCAGGTCTTGATGGGATATTCGACGGCAGAGATTGCCCGCGAGCTGGAATTGTCGGGTCCCGCGGTGTTGACGCGGCTGTTCCGCGCCCGCCAACAGTTGCGCGCGGCCTGCGGCGAAGACTTGAGCCTGGATCCGCAAGAATGATGGATCACACGCAGTATCGCTCCGCCGTCATGACAGATCCGCACGATCCGGATCCCGACCTGCGCGCGCACCGCGAGTCCTGCGCCGAGTGCCGCGTATTCACCGAGCAGCTGCTGCGCTTTGAAGCGCGGTTGGAACGCGCTTTGCTCATCGACATCCCAACCAAGTCGGTCGTGCTGCCGTTCGCGCGCAATGGCGCGCAGGGGCCTCGGCGGTGGATGGCGATGGCCGCCAGCTTGTTGTTGGCGCTGGTGATCGGCGCGGGAGTCTGGCTTACGCTGCCGCAGCGCAGCCTCGCCGCCGCTGTGGTTGCGCACATGGCAGGCGAGCCGGATGCGTGGCAACTCACCGACGTACCCGTCCCTGACGCCGACTTGAACGACGTGCTCAAGGATTCAAAACTTCGCCTGAAACCCGACGCGGGTGTGGTCAGCTACGCCAGCAGCTGCAATTTTCGAGGACACAAGGTCCCGCACTTGGTCGTGCAAACGCAGTCGGGACCGGTGACGGTCATGGTGCTGGTGCATGAAGCGGTGCGCAAACCGAAGCAATTCGACGAGCAGGGCTATCGTGGGACCATCGTGCCCGTGCCGGGCCATGGCAGCATCGCCGTTCTGATGCGCGATGCAAACCCAGGGAGCGGCGATGTCGAACGCATCGCTGCACGCGTTGACGATTCGATCGTCTGGACGCGCTGATTTTTAAATACCGACCTCGCTCAGCAAATCGATGAGCCGCCGCGCACTCGCCGCCAGCGTCGGATGTTCGGCCTCGAATTGCACCGCAACCCGCTCCAAGCGCTCCGGAAGCGTTTTGTCGACAGCGGCTTCGGCAGCGCCTGCCGGCTCATCGACCATGCGTTTCACGTCCGGAAGAATTTCGCCCAGCGATTGCCGCGTCGCGGGATTTTCTCGATGCGCATTGGCCAGTTCGGCATGTAGTTTGGCGAGCCGTTCGCGCAAAGTGGTTTCGTCCATAATTGTATCCTCGGGCAAATCGTGTCCTATTGTGCCATTCGCTCAGGCGTGAGGCGGGCTACTTCGACGTAACCCGCACCCGCCGCGGCGATTCCCTGGTGAATTGCACCATACGCGTCGCGAAGAAACTGATCCGCGCCATACGGCGGATTGACGATCAGCAGCCCGCTACCCGCGAGTCCCAAGCCCGCATCGTCGGGGTGAATCGCGAGATCCGCCAGCAGCATTTTCGGAATTCGCAAAGCCTCGAAACGCGCATGCACCATGCTGCGCTGAGTCGCACTGCGAATGGGATACCACATCAAGTAAATTCCGTTGGGCCAGCGCCGGTAGGCGTCCTTGAAAGCCTGCAGCATGGTCTTCAGCTCATCGAGGCTCTCGTAGGGCGGATCGATCAGCACCAGTCCGCGCCGCTCATCCGGCGGCAGGAATGCCTTGAGCGCCGCGTAGCCGTCGTCAATTTCCGTTCGCACGCGCCCGTGAGACTCGATCTCGCGCTCCGCGGCGCGGGCCTCCGCCGGCATCAGCTCGACGAACAATGCGCGGTCCTGAGGGCGCAATTCTTGGGCGATCAATGCCGGTGATCCGGGATAGCGCGGCAGCCGCTTGCCGCGCCGCGCGTGAATCGCCGTGAAATAGTCCGCCAAGAATTTATTGCCGGGCGCTTCGACGATCAACCGCTGAACGCCGCGCTCCGCCTCGCCGGACTTCTGCGCTTCCGGGGCTTGCAGGTCGTAGTAGCCGCGGCCGGCATGGCTGTCGAGCGCGAAAAACCCCGCGTCCTTGCGCTTCAATGACTGCAGGCAGTACAGCAAACCGACGTGTTTGGCCACGTCGGCGAAATTGCCCGCATGATAGATGTGCCGATAATTCATGCCGCATTGTGCCTGTGTTGCGCCACCGGCGCCAAAAGCCCACGCTTGCGTCGCAACCGGCAAGTGGGCAGTCTTGGTCGACCGGACATTTGCGGGGACGTACTTAAATGAAAAGCGGAATATTCGAGATTGACGGCGTCGACTATCCCGACGCCGACGCCTCGGACCCCAATGGCTTGGGGTGGATGCAGGGCTCGCCGCCGCCGCAGACAAAACTGATCCGCTTCCAAGATGATCGGTTCCTGGAGTTTCCCCGAATTCGCTGGACCCTATCCCACATGCGCGAACTCGCGCCGACGGCCGCCGTATGGCGCGGCAGCGCCGCACCGAGCGATCTTGGACAAGCGCCGCCCGGCATCGAGGCCGCGATCGATGCACTCGCGTTCGAGGACTTGCAGGGCCGTAGACTCACCTGGGCGCAGTCGCTCAAACACACCTACACGGACGGCATTGTCGTCTTGCATCGCGGCCGCCGAATCTACGAACGCTACTTCGGAGCGCTCGAGGAGCAGCTGCCGCATGCCTGTTTCTCGATCACCAAATCGTATGCGGCGACACTTGCGGCAACTCTGCTTCATGAACGCGCGTTGGATGAGGCGAAGACGGTGTCGCATTACCTCCCGGAGATGGCCGGCACCGCCTACGAAGACGCGACGCTGCGCCAAGTGCTCGACATGCAAATCGGCGTGGAGTACTCGGAGCTGTATGCTGATCCCAAGGCCCATATCTGGGACTACGGCAGAGCCGGCGGTCTGCGTCCGCGCGGACCGGATTACGCAGGACCGGGTAATTTCTACGAATACCTGCGCACGCTGCGCAAGGAAGGAAATCACGGCGCGGCATTTGCCTACAAGACCATCAACACGGAAGTGCTGTGTTGGGTCATGAAACGAGTCACCGGCATTGCCCTGCAGGACATGCTGAGCCAGAGAATATGGTCGCAAATCGGCTGTGAAGAAGATGGTTACCTCACGGTCGATACGATTGGCGTGGCCATGGGCGGCGGCGGGTTGAGCGCCAGTCTTCGCGACCTCAGCCGTTTCGGCGAACTGATGCGATGCGAGGGTGCCTGGCGCGGCAAGCAGGTCATACCGGCGGAAGTGATTGCCGATATTCGCCGCGGCGCCGATCCGGCCAAATTCGCCATGGCGGGCTACACGCTCCTGCCGGGCTATTCCTACCGCAACATGTGGTGGGTGTCGCACAACGCCCTGGGGGTGTTCGAAGGGCGCGGCATCCACGGCCAGCGCTTATACATCGCGCCGAAAGCGGAACTGGTGATTGCACGATTTTGTTCTCACCCGGTCGCCTCGAGCGCCGCAAATGACTCAGTCACCCTGCCGGCGTTCGCGGCCGTGAGTCACCTGCTCATGGCGGGTTGAGGCTCCGCCATTTAACATGTTCTCCCGGCAGTGCTTGGATTCGCGCGCCAGTTCACAGTTGCTTTGGTCGCCAACGCACGGCATCGGCTAACATTCCGTGGGTACTGTTGAGCAGGAGTGGGCGATGAGCACAGTCGCGGCGGAATTGGTCGAGGCGCACGAATACGACGGCGACGAGCTGGTCCGGCGGGCGACACTCGAGCGCCGCAACTACGAGCGCAAGTCCGTCGCCATTCACGCCAAAGTCACGGTGATGGGAATGTCGATTCTGCCGGGACACACCGTCGATATGTCGCGCGCGGGGGCCAGCATCACGGTGCCGTTCGAACTCGCGCGCGGACAAGCATGTCTCATCGATCTGGAATTGGAAGCGTGCGGGCAGACCAGCACTTTCCACATACCCGGCGAAGTGCGCTACTGCGTGCCGATGGGCAACGGCCGCTTCCGAGCCGGTGTGCGCTTTGGCGATACGGATGCGGCGACCAGCGCGTTCATCGCGGCGATTCTAAAGACACCCGTCTGAAATCAAAAAATCTCGCCTGAGCTCAAAAAATCCCGCGTGGTGGCTTCGGCATCCTCCCAGTGCGGAAAGGCGCTCATGGCATCTACATAGTTGTGAATGACGTCGGTGTGCGCGTCCTCCTGCCAACCCCCCGGCTGATTGCTGAGCGACAAATCTCGCGGACGGCCTTGCTCGTCGATCGAATACAGCGTGAAATTCAGCGCCTGCCGCGCTTCGCTCGCCAGGGCCGGCGAGCGCGCGGCCTTTGCGTACATGGCGAGGACCGCACCGTAGGTTGAATTCACGCCGCCCCAGGCCTGCTTGTCCTCATCCTGCTCGTGACACACGTTCACGCCGAATTCCCGATGCGTGAAATTCGCACGGACAAAATGCATCAACGAACCGCTATCGGCGAGCCAATCCGGATCAACCAAGTCCTTTTTTTCGAGCAGATAGCGCGCGAGATTCAAAGGAGCCCATGCGGTGCGGTTGGTGGGCGTGTCGTGGTCTTCAAAGAACTGTGCGAACAGGCTGCCTTCGGCTGCGGCGCTCGGCACCTGGTAGTCCTTGATCCACCGCCACAGCGACAGTCTCGCCTTGGAAAATTCCGTGTAGCCATGCTCTGTCAGCAGATCAAAAAGCCGCAAAATATAAGTCATGTTTCCCGACACCGGACCGCGCCCCTCGCCGCTGCGATAGTCCGCGCGAAAAGGCCACGGTGAATGAACGGCGTCGCCGGCTTGCTGATTGGCGGCGAGGACCCGCGCGTTGTGCAGCGCCTGCGTCAAGTATTTCGAGTCGCCGGTGGCTTCGAACAGCAGCACCAACGCGTGACCGGCAATGCCGCCTTTGTCGGGTTCGATTTCATACGGCTGATCGGATTGCGAACCGCAATCAGCCGGCTGCGGGAAGTGTCCGCGTTTTCCCGTCGAGCGCGTGAAGGAGGGATATTTGCCGGCATCCGGCGTGAGCGCTTCCTTGAGCAGATAGTCGCCCATCAGGCGCGCGGTCGCGAGCGTCGCCGGCTGCTGCTCGCCGTGCATCCCGTAGAATTTCAAATACGAAAGAATTCCCATGCCGTTTTGGGTCGCGGGAATGATGTCGGTGCGCTCCGTACTCGGCGTCCAGGCGGCATCCAGAAAGGTTTCACAGGCGAAACGCGGATAGCCACGGTCAAGCGGGCACTGCTGGTAGTAATTCATTTCCCGGTCCAGCGCCGCGGCCCACGATGTCCAGGGCAGCAATTGTCCCGAAGCATCGAAGCTGGCCACGTGCCCCGCTATGGTCAACGGTGTATTCAGACAGGCTCCTTGAGCGCTCGGTAAAAGAATTTCGTGTCGCACAACCCACCGCCCGGCAGTAGAGCAAAGCCGGGAATGAGGCCGCAGGGCTGCCAGCCGAGTTTCGCATATAAACGTTCCGCGTCGCTGCTTGCGGTATCGAGCACCAGCAGCGTCTTGCCGGCGCCCAAAGCGGCGTGCTCGGCGGCCGTGAGTAATGCGGCCCCGATGCCGTGCCGGCGCGCCCGCCGATGGACCAGCATCTTCGCGATGTCGGCGCGATGCGGCTGATTCTCGAACGGAGCGAAAACAATTTGCACCGTACCCAAGATGGCGCCTGCCGCATCCGCCGCGGCCAGCAACAGCCGCTCGCCGCGCGCCACGCCGGCGGCTGCCTCGCGCCAGAACGCATTCGCTTTAGCGCGGGACAGGGGCAGCATGAAACCGACGGAAGCGCCGCCCTCGACGCAGTCGATCAGCACATCGCTCAAGGCTTGGATCTCGCCGTCGCCGAAAGTCTGCAGGGAATGAATCTGGGTGGTATTGAGCACCGTTGCATCATTACGCCGCACCTGCCCTGAGATTGTCAATTTGCGCGTCGATCCCCCGTTAGAATGGCGTCGGAGGTGTCATGGCTTTGCAACAACTCTTCGGGATAGAGCTTCCCATCATCCAGGCGCCCATGGCGGGCTATCAAGGAAGCGACATGGCGATTGCGGTATCCAATGCGGGCGGCTTGGGTTCGCTGCCCGGCGCCATGCTGAGTGTGCAGGCGATGCAGACGGAGCTGACGGCGATTCGCGCAGGCACAGCCAAACCGTTCAACGTGAATTTCTTTTGTCACGCAACGCCTGAAATCGATGGCGCGCGAGAAGCCGCCTGGCGCAAGTTGCTGCGGCCGTACCTGGAGGAGTTCGACATCGAGCTGGACGATGCACCCACGCCGTCGCGGACTCCCTTCAGCGCCGCCGCCGCGGATGTGTTGGCGGCATTCAAACCTGCGGTCGTGAGTTTCCACTTTGGATTGCCCGCGGCCGACCTCGTGAAGCGCGTGAAGGAGTGGGGGTCGAAAGTAGTGTCGTCGGCCACCACTGTTGCGGAGGCGCTATGGCTCGAGCAGCGCGGCGCCGACGCCATCATTGCGCAAGGGTTCGAGGCCGGCGGCCATAGGGGCATTTTTCTGTCCGAGGATCTCAGCACCCAGGTCGGTACATTTGCGCTGCTGCCGCAGATCGCCCGGGCAGTCAGGGTGCCGGTCATCGCGGCCGGCGGCATCGCGGATGCCAAAGGCGTGGCGGCGGCCATGTCGCTCGGCGCTGCGGGTGTTCAGCTCGGCACGGCGTACCTGCTTTGTCCGGAGGCGACGACCAGTGCAGTGCATCGCGCGGCGCTGCAGAGCGATCGCGCTGCCCATACGGCGCTGACCAATTTGTTTTCCGGACGGCCTGCGCGCGGCATCATGAATCGGCTGATGGCAGAACTGGGCCCGATCAATGCCGCGGCCCCTGCTTTTCCGTTGGCCGCCGGCGCGCTCGCCGCGCTGCGCAAGAAAGCCGAGAGCTTGGGAATAGGCGACTTCTCGCCCTTGTGGTCCGGTCAAAATGCCGGCGGCTGCCGGGAAATTCCGGCGGCGGCGTTAACCCGATCGCTGTCTGGCTGAGAGCAACACTCATGGCGCTCGGCGCAACCGTTTATTCATTCAAAATCGAACTTGCCGATTCCGATCGCGGCGTCTATGTGCCTCTGGATTTGCGCGTTGCGCGCCATCCGTCGGAGACCGAGGATCACCTGCTGACGCGCGTCATCGCCTACTGTCTCGAGTACACCGAGGGAATCAATCTTTCGAACGGGCTGTCAGACCCCGACCAGCCCGCTATTTCGGTCCGCGATCTCACCGGCGCACTTCGCGTGTGGGTTGATGTCGGGGCGCCGGAGGCGGCGCGGTTGCATCGTGCCGCCAAGCTCGCGCCGCGCGTTGCGGTATACACGCACAAGGACGCTGAGCAGCTGGCCACCCGGCTGCGGGCCGAAAAAATCCACCGCGCGGAGGCGCTGGAATTGTACGCAATGGATCGCGAGTGGCTGGCGGAGCTCGCATCGAGGCTCGCACGGCGCATGGAATTCGCGCTCACCGTGGCGGATCGTCACGTGTATCTGTCGCTGGGCGCCGATACTCTCACCAGCACCGTCGAGCGGCTTGCAATCGGGCCGGAAATTTAAGACCGAGATTCAAGTCAATGCAACGGCGGCGCCGCTGCGCGCGCTCAACAGCAGCGCCTCCAATGTCATCATGATGCCGATTGATTCTTCGGGGCGAGTTCGCGCAGAAAGTCCCGCGGACGCAGAAACTCTTCGTAAAGACGGGCTTCGGGCGATCCCGGCGCGGGGCGCCAGTCATACTCCCAGCGAACCAGGGGCGGCATCGACATCAGTATGGATTCAGCGCGGCCGCGAGACTGCAAACCGAACAAGGTGCCGCGGTCATAGACCAGGTTGAATTCGACATACCGGCCGCGCCGGTAGAGTTGAAATTGCCGCTCGCGATCGCCGTACGGCTGGTCTTTGCGGCGTTCCAGGATGGGCATGAACGCCGGCAGAAAATGATCGCCGACGCTGCGCTGAAATGCGAATGAGCGGTCAAAACCGATTTCGTTCAGGTCGTCGAAGAACAATCCGCCGACGCCGCGGGTTTCGTTTCGATGCGGCAGAAAGAAATAGCGGTCGCACCAGCTTTTGTATTTCTCGTACACATCAGGTCCGAACGCCCGGCACGCGTCCCGCGCAGTTCGATGCCAGTGCAGCACGTCCTCGTCGTGTGGGTAGTAGGGCGTGAGGTCGAAGCCGCCGCCGAACCACCAGACTTCCGGCTCGTTGGCCGGTCGCGCCACGAAGAACCGGACGTTGCAATGCGTCGTGGGCACGTGCGGATTTCGCGGATGAAACACCAATGACAGCCCCATCGCTTCGAAGGGTGCCCCGGCAATTTCCGGACGCAAGCTGGAGGCGGATGGCGGCATCTTGTCGCCCAAGACATGCGAAAACGATACTCCCGCCCGCTCGAATACGGCGCCATCGCTCAGTAGGCGGCTCTCGCCGCCGCCGCCTTCGGGCCGTTGCCACACGTCGCGCCGAAATTTCACCGAATCGATATTTTCCAGTGCCGCAGTGATGCGATCCTGCAACTCTCTCAGGTAGCTTTTGACCGCGGACGCGTCTGCCGACTGAGTCATTGCCTAGGCTCCCGTCCTTACGTCTTCTTTTTTGCGGGACTCTTCTTGGCCTTGGCTTTGGCTTTTGCGGCCGTGGGCTTGGCCTTTGCAGCCGCAGCCGGCTTCACGGGCGCCTGCTTGTTGACGGCTGTTTTCTTTCCCTTGGCGGCGAGCTTCACTCGGACCGGCGCCGAGGCCGCTGCCTCCGGCGCCGCCGTGGGCGCGCCCTTTCCGCCCTTGGCGCCTTTTGCGGCGGCGTTTGGGGCGGTTTTTGGAGCAAACCTCGAGCCCTTTCCGCCCTTGCGTCCCCATTTGCCGCGTTCCGGCGCCGCTGCCAGCAGAGCCTGGCATTCTTCCAGCGTCAGGCTCTTGGGTTCCTTGTCCTTCGGCATTTTTGCGTTGCGCGCCTTGTCGGTGATGTACGGACCGTAGCGTCCGTTCAACACTTGGATGCCGGCATCGGGAAAATCGAGAATCAGCCGATTGGCGTCGGCGATTTCCTTTTCGCGAATGACTTCGAGCGCGCGCTCCGGCGTGATTTCATACGGATCATCGGTTTTGAGCGAAACATACTTGGCGCCGTACTTCACGTAGGGGCCGAAACGCCCGACGTTGGTGGTGATTTCTTCACCGCTCGCGGTGCTGCCGAGTTTGCGCGGCAGCTTGAATAGCTCCATTGCCTGGGCGTGCGTGATCTGATCCATTTTTTGGCCGGGCCTCAAGCCCGCGAACCGAGGCTTGTCCTCGTCGTCCTTGGTGCCGATCTGCACAAACGGCCCGAATCTGCCCATGCGCACGCTCATCGGCTTGCCGCTCACCGGATCCGGCCCCAGATCCCGCGCCTGCGCCACTTCCTCGCGGCTCACGGAGGTTTCCGTGTGATTCACGAGTTCAATGAACGGCTTCCAGAATTTTTCCAGCAACGGCACCCACTCTTGCTCGCCGCTGGCGACGGCGTCCAAGGAGTCTTCCATCTTCGCGGTGAAGTCGTAGTCCACATACGTGGTGAAGTACTGAGTCAAGAACCGACTGACGATCTTGCCGATGTCGGTGGCGGTAAAGCGCCGGCTCTCGATGTCGACGTACTGGCGGTCACGCAGCGTCGAAATGATCGAGGCATAAGTCGACGGCCGGCCGATGCCGTATTCCTCCAGCGCTTTGACCAAGGACGCCTCGGAGAAGCGCGGCGGCGGCTCGGTGAAGTGCTGGCTCGGCACGACACCGACCAGCTTGACCCGGTCGCCCTCTTTCATGGGCGGCAGCACGTGATCCGAGTCATCCTGGACCGCATCATCCAGCCCTTCTTGATAGACCGATATGTAGCCGGGTTTGACCAAGGTCGAGCCGTTGGCGCGCAGTACGGTGCGCTTCGGTCCCTCGGCGCCGGCGAGCATTTCAACGGTGACGGTGTCGAAGATCGCAGGGGCCATTTGACAGGCGACAGTGCGTTTCCAAATCAGGGAATACAGCCGAAACTGATCGGACTCGAGCTTGTTCTCGATGTCCGCAGGCAGTACGTTGGCCGCGGTCGGACGAATCGCCTCGTGCGCCTCTTGCGCGTTCTTCGATTTGGTTTTAAAGATTCGCGGCTCTTCGGCCAACCCCGCCTGGCCGTAGAGCTGCACGATGACGTCGCGGATTTGCCCGATGGCTTCTTGAGCAAGATTGAGCGAATCGGTGCGCATGTAGGTGATCAGGCCCACCTGGCCTTCGCCGATGTCGACGCCCTCGTAGAGTTGCTGCGCGACGCGCATGGTTTTTTGCGCGCTGAAGCCCAATTTGCGCGCCGCCTCTTGCTGCAAGGTCGAGGTCGTGAACGGCGGTGCGGGATTGCGCTTGCGTTGCTTGCGGTCCACCGTCAATACGGTGAGTTCACCCTCGGCCGCTTCATTGAGCGCGCGTTCGACATCGCGGGCTTGGGTCTCGTTGGTGAAGCTGAATTGCTCGACCTTTGCGCCCTGAAACTCCACCAGCTTGCCCGGAAACTTCTGTTCCGAGTGCTCCAATTCGGCGTCGATGCTCCAGTACTCGCGCGCCACGAACGCGGCGATTTCATCCTCGCGCTCGCAGATCATGCGCAGCGCCGGACTCTGCACGCGCCCCGCGGACAGACCGGGCCGAACTTTCTTCCACAACAGCGGCGATAAATTGAACCCCACCAAAAAATCCAGGGCGCGCCGCGCCTGCTGCGCATTCACCAGATCCACGGACAGTTCGCGCGGACTGGCCATCGCTTCGCGCACCGAGTTCTTGGTGATTTCGTAGAAAACGACCCGGCTGACTTCCTTGCCTTGGAGTTCGCCCTGGGCTTTCAAGAGCTCGTACAGATGCCAGGAGATGGCTTCGCCCTCGCGATCGGGGTCGGTCGCCAGAAACAGCGATTTGGCTTTCTTGAGCGCCCGCGAGATGGCGTCGACGTGTTTCTGATTGCGTTCGACCACCTGATACTTCATGGCGAAGTGGTGATCCGGATCGACCGCGCCTTCCTTGGGCACGAGGTCGCGCACGTGACCGTAAGAGGCAAGCACCTCGAAGTCCTTGCCGAGGTATTTCTTGATGGTCTTCGCCTTGGCAGGCGATTCCACGATAACGAGATTGCTGCTCAAAGGAGTCTAATGCAAAGCGTCGGTGCGCTCTTCGAAGACCAGGTCTTCCATTTGAGCGTAAGCGGACTCTTGGCCGGGCTGGCTGAATAGCACCATCAGCACCACCCACTTGACCTGCTCGATATCGATTTCATCGGCCTCGAGCGCCATCAAGCGGTCGATGACCAGCTCGCGTTCGGTGCCCGACAGTATTCGCACGTTTTCCAAGTACATCAAATAACCTCGTACGTCCGTGTCGAGCCGCACTAGCTCCTGGCTGCTGAAAACCCGCACGGCGCGGGCCGTGGCCTCGGCGACTTTGCCGAGTTGTTCGCCCGACAGGCCGTCGAGCCATTCGAGCGCCCTTTCAATATCGGGTTCCGCGAATCCGGCCTTGTCCAATTCGAGCTTCAAAGTATTTCGATCCGGCCGCGGCTCATCGTCGGCACTCATATAATTCTCGAAGAGATAAATGAGTAGATCGAGAACGTTATCTTTCACCTCCGGCTCCTAACGACTCGGGAGTAACGGCCCCCGGGGGCGGCCTGAACGTGGCCTTCGAGCTCGAGGATCAGCATCATCGAGGACACGGCTTCTGGTTTGAATCCGGTACGAACGACCAGCAAATCGATGTCCGCGGGATCAAAGCCGAGCGCATCTAACAAGATTTTGTGTTCCTTGTCCATGCCCGCCTCGATGTCCGGGGGCGCCGCGAGGCCGCCGGAAGCCTCGTGTGCCCGGTCGAAAAAAGCTGAAAAGTTCAACTCGCTCAATATGTCAGCCGCAGTTTCGGTCAATTTGGCGCCCTGCCGAATGAGTTCGTGGCAGCCGCGGCTCAATGGGTTGTGAATCGAGCCCGGCACCGCGAAGAGTTCCCGGTTATGGTCACCCGCCAGCCGGGCCGTAATCAAGGATCCGCTGCGGCGTGCGGCTTCTACGACCAGAGTACCCAGGCTCAACGCGGCGATAATGCGATTTCGCTGCGGGAAATTCTCGCGCCGCGGCGGCCACCCTAAGGGAAATTCGCTGATCAAAGCGCCCTGCAGCCGGATCTGCTCGCTTAAAGGGAAATTAATTCTCGGATAGATGATGTCGATGCCGGATCCCAAGACCGCGAGCGTGATCCCCTGCGCCGCCAGCGCTCCGCGGTGGGCGGCGCTGTCGATGCCTTGTGCCAGTCCGCTGGTGATGCCGAGCCCGCAAGCCGCGAGAGACTGCGCGAATTCGAAGGCGGTGTCGCGGCCCGCCGGAGTCGGGTTGCGGCTGCCGACGATGGACAGCTGCGGGTCATTCAAGACGCCGGCGTTGCCGGCGACATAGAGCGCAATCGGAGCCCCCGGCAGCGCGCGCAACGCGCGGGGATAGCGCGGGTCGGTAAACGGCAGCACGCAATGCTGCGGCTCTTCTATCCATGCTTGCTCCGCGTTGTTCGGCAGGGCGGCGCTGCTGCAGAGAAACTGAGCGGCTGCCGCCGGAACCCCGGCGCTTCGGCGCTCGGCGTCCGAGGAATTGATGAGGCCGTGAAGACCGCCGAAGGATTCGAAGGCCTTCGACAGGATGGCGACGGTGAGCGCGGGCGCGCGCGACAGCGCCATCCACGCCAACCGATCGTCGGTTCGTTGCATCGAACCGATTGTCGCGCAGGATCCAAACGGGCGCCGCCTGCTAAAGACGCCGAGAATGTAGAGATTCGCCGTCCCTACGAGTTCGCGACTCTGCCTACGGGTTCTGGACCTTGTCGCCGACGCGAATCACGTTCGTGGCTTCCATGATCAGACCGTAGCTGATGTTGTCGAAGGTCTTGAACACCATGAAAGTACCGGCCTTTTCCGACGGAAGAGCGACTTTCTGCGCGCCCAACTTATCGAGGTTGAAGAATCCCTTCTTGTCGGTATCCAAAACGATGGGACCGGTGTCGAACACACCGAGCACATTGCCCGGCGCGAGGCCGTCGCGTGCGCCGCGATTGATTACTACGACCTCGTACTGGCCGATGATGCTCACGCCGTGGGACACGGCAATGATGCGGCCGTTGGTTTTGATCCGTGGCGCACTGGGGATGAAATCGAGCGGCACTTCGACGCCGCCGGGGATCAATTTATCGCCCGCCCGCGATTCCTGAGTCGATTCGGTCATGACCAGCGTGGTGGGATCACCCTGGCGCGTCACATGGCCGGAGCCCGTATATATGCCGTCATAGCCGAGAACACGATTGTCGTCCGGATCGATCAGTGCTTCTCCGACCCGCACCACATTGTAATGACTGCCTAAATCGGCGGGACTGGTGAAGCCGCGCGCGTACAGCGTATCGCCTTCGGACATGACCACGTGCAGGTCGCGTGTCGCCAGCAGATACGGTGCGTGTTTGATTTGGTCACGATCCAGCACGGAGGGCTTGGACATGAACGCCGCCACCGTCGCGTAAGGGATGCTCGTGATCGCCGATTCGAGCGGCTGGCTGCGCACCCGCGGCTCAACCCGCGCCGCATCGCCGCGCTGCAACAAGATCTGCGGCTGACCGTCGATAAAGACGAGACGCAGGGTATCGCCCGGATAGATCAAATGGGGATTCTGAATCTGCGGATTGACCTGCCAGATTTCCGGCCAATACCAGGGATCTCGCAGAAAAACCTTGGAGATAGCCCAGAGGGTATCGCCACGCTTCACCACGTAGCTGTCGGGTGCATCGGCGGCCAGCGGGATGCCCCTGCGAGGCACCTCCGAGGATTCAATGCGGGAGGGTCCGCCCTCGACCGCCGCCTCCATCGCCGTTTTCTCATCGCCCACCACCGTGCCTTCCGCAGTGGACTCGTTCAAGGCTACCGGCGCAGGGGCATCGGGCCTCGATGCCTCCGTATGGCACCCAGCCACCACCGCAACCGATAGTAATAGGCCTAAATACTGATGACCTTGCATTCTTTCGCTCCCGTGAGTCAGCTTATGGTTGCAGACTGACTGGTATACTTCTGTCCTGCCGCTCAAGACTGGGACGCATCGCCCGTTTTTGCCTTTTGCCCAATGCTTTACGCGCTGCGAGCCAAAGCATTAAGTTAAGCAGCGGCGGAACTTTAGCAACATTCCTAAGCCAAAAACACGATATTGCTCTCATAACTCCTATGACAAAGCTCGTAATTCTCGAGTATCCCGATCCCAGGCTGCGAAAGAAGGCCGCCGTCGTCGCGGCGGTCGATGACGCACTGCGGCAATTCATCGATAATCTGCTGGACACCATGTACGCGGCCAACGGCGTCGGCCTGGCCGCGACCCAAGTGGATGTTCACAAGCGGGTCATCGTGCTCGATGTCAGCGAGACTCGAGACCAGCCGCTCGTGCTCATCAACCCCGAAATCTTGAGCAAGGAGGGCGAGGCCCCCGTGGAGGAAGGATGCCTGTCGCTCCCCGGCATCTACGACAAGTTATCGCGCGCCACGCGTATTCGCGTACGCGCGCTCAGGCAAGACGGGCAGCCTTTTGAGATGGATGCGGAGGGATTGCTTGGCGTTTGCATCCAACATGAGATGGACCATCTCGAAGGCAAGTTATTCGTCGATTACCTCTCTGAGCTCAAGCGCACACTGATTCGGCGCCGCTTGGAAAAAGAGCGTAAACAAAGATCCACCAGCAGCGATTCACGCGCTCACGCGCCGGCTCTTTGAGCTTTGAGCGCCGCTGCGTCGTCCTTGAAGCTGGGCTTCGCCGGCACGCCTGACTTCGCCGTTCCTGCACTCAATCGGCTGGCAGCCCGGCATCGAATTTGCGCCGTATTTACACAGCCGGATCGCCCCGCAGGCCGCGGCCAAGCGCTGCATTCGAGTCCCGTGAAGCGCCGCGCGCTTGACCTCGGCCTCACCGTGCATCAACCGGCAACCTTCAAGTCGCCCGAGGCGCTCGCGCTGCTGCGGGCGGCAGAGCTGGACGCACTGGTGGTGGTGGCTTACGGGCTCATTCTCCCGATCACGGCGCTGGAAGTTCCCAAGTGGGGCTGCATCAACATCCATGCATCGCTGCTGCCGCGCTGGCGCGGAGCGGCACCCATTCAGCGCGCGCTGCTGGCGGGCGACTCCATGACGGGTGTGACCATCATGCGCATGGAAGCCGGCCTGGACACCGGTCCCATGCTGAAATCGCGCAGCACGCCCATCGGTCCCACCGACACCGCCAAGAGCCTTCACGACCGGCTCGCGGAAATGGGAGCCGAGCTCATTGGCGAATCGCTGGATGACTTCAGCGGCGGACGCATTCGCGAGGTGGTTCAGCCGGCCGAGGGAGTCACCTACGCCGAAAAGGTCAAAAAGTCAGAAGCGCTGATCCATTGGCAGCAGAGTGCTGAACAAATCGATCGCCAGGTGCGCGCATTCAACCCTTCGCCGATTGCGGAGACCCGTTTCAACGGGGAGCAGCTGCGAGTATGGGATGCCGAGCCCATTGAAGCGCCGGCGGGTGGCCGCGAAACCATGCCGGGAACCGTGCTCACCGCGACGCAGGAGGGCATCGATGTGGTCTGCGGCAGGGGTATCTTGCGAGTCCTGCGGCTGCAGCTGGCCGGCCGTAAACCGCTGCCCGCCGCGCAATTTCTGCGGGGACAGCGACTTGACGGCATGCGCTTCGGCGATCCATGAAAGGGGCCGCCGCCAGCGCGCGTTCCTTGGCCGCGCACGCGGTGGCGCGGTTGTTGCGCGAGGGTGTAACGCTTGATGCCGCATTGAAGGATGCCCTGGTCGGCGCGGACGCGAAACTCTATTCGTCGGTGCGATCCTTGGGCTACGGCGCCGTGCGCGGCTACTTTCGGCATGAAGCCATTCTGGGGAAGCTGCTGTCAACGCCGGTGCGATCCTTGGATTTTCTGGTGCGCGCGCTGCTGTCCGTGGCGCTTTATGAGCTCGAAGACGAACGCACGCCGGAGTACGCCGTGGTCGACGCGGCCGTGCAGACCGCAAAGGCCACCGATGCCGTGCGGGCATCGGGGCTCATCAATGCCGTGCTGCGGCGTTATTTGCGCGAACGCAAGACCGTGGATGCCGAGATTGCGAGCCGGCCGGCGACGCGTCACGCGGCGCCGATCTGGCTGGCGGATCGCTTTCGCGCCGATTGGCCGGTGCGTTGGACGCAGTTATTGGCGGCAAGCGACAGCCACGCGCCGATGTGGTTGCGCGTCAACAGCCGTCTCAAAACCACCGCTGAATATCTCGGTCAGCTGCAGCAGGCGGGAATCAGTGCGCGCGCAGAAGAGCGCGTGCCTTACGCCATCATGTTGGATTCACCCTGCGATGTGCATGAACTGCCCGGCTTCTCCGAGGGCGTGGTCTCCGTTCAAGACCTGGGGGCGCAGTGCGTGGCATTTCCCTTGAAACTGGAACCCCAGCAGCGGGTGCTCGATGCCTGCGCGGCACCGGGCGGCAAGACCGCCTTGATCGCAGAAAGGGAACCCGCCTTGAAGAAGCTCGTGGCGGTCGACATCGACCCGCACCGCTTGAGCCGAGTTCGGGAGAATTTGAGCCGCGAAAACTTGATGGCCGAAGTTCTGGCCGGCGATGCGACTGCCCCCGCAAAGTGGTGGGATGGCGCGCCGTTCGATCGAATACTGCTCGATGCGCCCTGCTCAGGCTTAGGCGTCATACGCCGCCATCCCGATATCCGATTGCGTAAGTCCCCGTCCGATATCGATAAATTGCCCGGACTACAAGGACGATTGCTGAAAGCCACGTGGGACCTGCTGGCTCCGGGCGGTCGGCTGGTCTACGTCACCTGCACCGTGACACGCAGCGAAAATCGCGACGTGATTGCCGCATTTTTAAGTGGCCATCCGGATGCGAGCATCGTTCCCTCAGAAGCCTGGGATGGCTGGCCGGGAATTGGCGAAGCCGACGAGTTCGGCCGGCAGATACTTCCCGGTGAGGCGGGTGCCGACGGCTTCTATTATGCTGCTTTGACAAAGCAATGACCGCGACGCGCTTCAATCAGCAGAGCTTTGACCGCCGCCGCAGAGGACGATTCCTCGCGCAGCGCCTCGCGGTCGTGTGCTCGTTGGTCGCGACAGCCGCTCTGGCCACGGCCGTGTTGGTGCAGCCGCTGCGCGCCGAGGGTTTGGAGGGCCGCTTCGAGGTTCGTTCGGCGGACCTGGAACTCCGGGACGGCGTCTATCATTTGAACGCCCGCTTGGACCTGCCCATCAGCGATGCGGTGCGGCGCGGCCTGACCGAAGGCGTGCCGTTGTCCCTCGAGCTGGACCTCGACATCAAGCGCGTGCGCCAGTTGCTGCCGAATTCCAGCGTGGCCGAACTGACGCAGCGCTACCATTTGCAGTACAACGCCGTCAGCGCGCGCTACATCTTGCGCAACGACAACAGCGGCCAGCAACAGTCCCTGGGCACGATCGATGAGGCGATCGAACACCTTTCCGAAGTGCACAGCCTGCCGGCATTGGACAAGGCGCTCATTGCGCGCGACCGCCGCTACGAGGCAAATGTGCGCGCCAGGATCGATTTCGGCAGCGTGCCGTTCACCATGCGGCTGCTGATGTTCTGGGTCAGCGATTGGCATCGTGAGTGCGACTGGTACGCGTGGACCTTCCAGCCATGATCCGCAAATACGGTTCGACCGTCTTGGGCTGCATCGGCGTCGCGCTCTGGGTGGCGGCGCTGTTCATGCTCGCGTCGGCTGCGCAGAATTCAGACAAATTCGAAAAGTGGCTGCCGTGGCTGCTGCTGATCAACATCACGGGCATGATCACGCTGGCCGTGCTGCTTGCCGGCAAGCTCGCACATTTGGTGCGCGATTACCGGCGGCATGTGCCCGGTTCGCGTCTCAAAGGACGCACGGTGGCAATATTCAGCGCGCTGGCCGTGGCGCCGATCTTGGTGGTTTATTATTTTTCGCTGCAATTCTTGAATCGCGGCATCGACAGCTGGTTCGAGAACGAAGTCAGTCAAAGCTTGAAAGATACGCGTGAGTTGTCGCATGCCGCCCTCGACGTGCGGGTGCGCGAATTCCTGCAGCACACCGAAACGGTGGCGCGTTCGCTGTCGGGGTTGTCCGACTATCAGCTCGCAGGTTCGCTGGACCGCCAGCGGCAGGACAGCAACGCGATCGAATTCACCGTTGTCGGCGCGCAGGCGCGAATAGTCGCCACCAGCTCCGATCGTCCCATGGATGCGCTGCCGGTTCCCGCGACGGACGAGATGATGCTGCAGTTGCGGCGCGGCCGCCCGTACGTGAGCCTGGACACGGATTCGCTGGGCGGCTATCTGATCCGCGCCGCGGCGCCCATCGAGGACAGCAGCACGGGTCCGCGGGTGCTGATCGCGCTTTACCCCGTGCCGCTGCAGTTGAGCCAGCTCGCCGATACCGTGCAGCGTTCGCTGTCCTCCTACGCCCATCTGGTGCAAATAAGGCAGCCGCTCAAAACGACCTTTGTCCTGATCTTGAGTTTTGTCGTGTTGATGTCGCTGATCGCCGCCGTGTACGGCGCCTTCTTCGCTGCGCAGCGTTTGGTGCAGCCCGTGCAAGACCTGATCGCCGGAACGCGCGCGGTGGCGAAGGGAAACTACGACACGCGGTTGCCGCTGCCGGGACGCGATGAGCTGGGGTTTCTCGTGACCTCCTTCAACGACATGACCAAGCGCCTCGGCAGAGCCCGCGAGGAGACGCGCCGCAGCCAGCAGGCGGTGGAAGCCGAGCGCGCGGGACTCGCCGTCATTCTCGCGCGCCTCTCCACCGGCGTCGTTTCTCTCGAACCGGATCTCAAGGTGCGCACCGCCAATCAGGCGGCGAGCGCCATTTTGGGCGTCGATCTCGAAGCGGCCATCGGCAAGCCCTTCGACGAATCCATCAACGACAACGCCTTGTTCACGCAATTTTTGAGTGCCATCAAGCAGCGCCTGCAGCCGGAGCAGTTGGACTGGCGCGAACAAATCGAGCTGCTGTCGGAGTCGGGCAAGCATGTGCTGATGTGCGCCTGCACGGCGCTGCCCAACGATGCCGGAGGCGCGGCCGGCGTGGTGCTGGTGTTCGACGACATCACCACCTTGCTGCAGGCGCAGCGCGATGCCGCCTGGGGCGAGGTGGCGCGCCGCTTGGCGCACGAGATCAAGAATCCGCTGACGCCCATCCAGCTGTCGGCGGAGCGGATGAGGCGCAAATTCTTAGGCAGCATGAACGCGCAAGATGCGCAAATCCTCGAACGCGCCACCCACACCATCGTGGCGCAGGTCGATGCGATGAAGCAGATGGTCAACGCGTTCAGCGAGTATGCGCGCGCGCCCGACATGCATTTTTCGCGATTCGACCTGAACCAGCTGATCACCGAGGTCGTGGACCTGTACCGCGTCCAGGCCAGCGGCGCGGAGATGAAACTGCAGTTGAATCCGCGCCTGCCGCTCATTTCGGCAGACCGCATGCGCATTCGGCAGATTTTGAACAATCTGGTCACCAATTCGCTGGAAGCCCTCGAGGGCAGGGTCGGCGCCTGCATTGAAATCGAAACCCAGCTCGCCGACGATGCTCAGAAACAGGGAGCATCCGTCTCAATCGCGGTCACCGACAACGGCCCGGGGTTTCAGCGCGACTTGATCGGGACCGTTTTTGATCCTTATGTCACCAGCAAGCCCAAAGGCACGGGCCTCGGGCTGGCAATTGTCAAGAAGATCGTGGAAGAACACGGCGGGCGCATTGAAGCGGATAATCAACGCTCGGGCGGCGCCCGCGTGCGAATTCTATTGCCGCTCGGCGACGGCGCGCGCTCCGCGGGCTCCGTTAAGCCGCGCACAGGTGAACACAGGAGAGAACGCGTATGACCGCTGCAAGAATATTGGTGGTGGACGACGAGGCGGACATCCGCGGGCTGCTCAAAGAGATTCTCTCGGAAGAGGGCTACGACGTGGAAATCGCGGCGGATGCCAGCCAGGCGCGTTCGTCGCGCGCGGCGCAGGTCCCCGACCTGGTTCTTTTGGATATTTGGATGCCCGACACGGATGGCATCACGCTGCTTCGCGAATGGTCGGTCACCGACGGCTACGACTGCCCGGTGGTGATGATGTCGGGGCACGGCACCGTCGAGACCGCCGTCGAGGCCACCCGTCTCGGCGCATTTGATTTCGTCGAGAAGCCCTTGTCCCTGACCAAGCTGCTGCGCACCGTGGAAAGGGCGCTGGATGCGGGGCGGCGCAAGCGCTTGTCGGCGCGCAGCCAGGGGTCCGCGCTGGCCGTACCCATCGGCAAGGCCAAGGTCACGCAGACGCTGCGCGAACAGGTGCAGCAGGCGGCCTCGAGCTCATCTCCGGTGCTGCTCGTCGGCGAGTTGGGGTCGGGGCGCGAGGCCTACGCGCGCTACTTGCACTCCTTGAGTGCCCGCGCGGCGAAGCCATTTTTTACCGTGGTGGCGGCAAGCCTTGCGCAGGATCCGACGGCGGCGCTATTCGGCAGCGAGCGCGACGGTAAAGTCGAGCCGGGCGCGTTCGATCAGGCGACCGGGGGCTCGCTGTACGTCAGCGGACTGGAGGATTTGAACGTCAACGCACAACGCGCCCTGGTCGGGGCTATCGACGGGTACACGCGTGTCGGCGGCCGACAGCGTCTACAGCTCAATGTGCGCTGGATCAGCTCCGCTCAAGAAGGATTCGAGTTGCGCGCTTCTCCGGAGCCGTTTCGACGCGACCTGCTCGCGCATCTCAATGTGATTACGTTGCGCATACCGCCGCTGCGCGATTACGCCGAGGACGTGCCCGACCTGCTGCGCTACTACGTCGACCGTCTGGTCGATGAGCAGCATCTGCCGCTGCGGCGTTTCAGCGTGGCTGCGCAAAACCGGCTGCGAAATTATCCCTGGCCCGGAAATGTGGGCGAACTCAAGAACCTGGTGCAGCGCGTGCTGATCTTAGGCGCGGGAGAGGAGATCCGGCTCGAGGAAATCGAACGCGAGCTGGCTGTGAAAATGGCAGTCGATGAGCCGCTGGTGAAGCAAGACCTGCTGGCGCTGCCGCTGCGCGAAGCGCGCGAGCAATTCGAGCGTGCCTATCTGCAGCAGCAACTGCTGCTCTGCAACGGCAAGGTGGGCCAATTGGCGAAGAGAGTGGGCATGGAGCGGACGCACTTATACCGCAAGTTGCGGGCATTAGGCGTCGATTTTCGTCAATTAGGCGAGGATTAGGCGCGCGCGATTAGCCACAAAATGGGCGCAAATTGATTTGCGCCGATGCGGCCTCTGGAAGACTTCCTCGTTCACAAAACTTAACATTCGCGCGGCTGTGCAGGCATAATCCGCCGCGATTTCGTCGGAATAAAAGAAAGTCAGCGGGGGACACAAGAAAAATGAACGCGACAATAGCAATCGCTCCGGATGCGCGAGCCGAGAGCCGCAGTTTTTATGTGTGGATGGCGGGCGCCTTCCTGTTGATTGCGTTCGGCGGCTTCACGCCAACCTACTGGGCAAAGGTTGCGGCCGGCAGCTTCCACGCAGAACCGATCATTCACATCCACGGCATTCTGCTTTTCACGTGGACTTGTTTCTTTTTCGTTCAGACGGCCCTGGTCGCATCCGGCCGCATTCTCGATCACCGCGCCTGGGGACTGGCGGGAATATCGCTGTTCAGCGTCATGATGTGTTCCATTCTGGTCGGCGAGGCGACCGTGCTGAAGCGCTACGAGGCGCTGGGCTTCGGTGACGCAGCGCGGCGCTTCGCCGCCGTGACGCTGACTGCGTGGCCGCTCATGGCCGCCTTTTTTATCGCAGGCATCGTCAACATTCGAAAGCCGCAGGTGCACAAGCGGCTGATGCTGCTGCTCATGGTCGGAATCATGACGCCGGCCATCGCCCGCGTATTCATCACCTTGTTCGCGCCGCCTGGCCTGGTGGCCGGCCCGCCGCCGCCATTCGTTTCGGTCCCGCCTGGACTGGTGGCGGATCTGCTGCTGGTGGTTGCCATCGTTCACGATTGGCGCACGCGCGGCCGGCCGCATCCGGTTTATGTCTACGGCGGACTGATTCTGTTGGCGCAACAGCTGCTGACGGTGCCGATCGCTTCAACGGCTGCTTGGATGCGCATTGCGCAGGCGTTTCAGAATTTGGCGGGTTAGTGCCGCCGAGGCGTTGGCGCTACGCGGCCTAGGGCCTAGTCGCCCACCCGAATCACCAGCACATCGACATCGGCCTTGCGCAGAATCTGGCGCATCCGGTTGAGATCGTCGAGCTTGGAGATGGGGCCGATGCGGATGCGATGCCATGTATCGTTGTCCACGGTAACCTTTTGCACGTTGGACTCGATGCCTTGCAGCGCCAGCTTGGCGCGCACGCGGTCGGCGTCGGCGAAGTTCTTGTACGAGCCGGCCTGCAGCACGTAGGTGCCGCGGCGCGTCTCAGGGATGGATTTGATATCCGGCCTCACGTCCTTGTCCTTCTCGGGCACCACCACCTCGAACTTCGGCAGCATCTCGTAGAAGGCATAGGACTTCGAGTCTTCGGGACCGGATTCGCCGGGCTCGGGCGGCTCGTTGCTGCGAGTTCTCTTTTTGATCACCTTGTCGGCGCCGGCCGGCGGCGCATCGAGCCGATGATCCTTTAGATACACGATGCCGGCGACCGCAAGCCCCAACCCTAGGCCGCACGCGAGTCCGATCCAACCGGAAAAGGCGGCGGGCTTGTTGCGTTTGGTTTTGTAGTCTCGAGGCATGATTAGCTTTAGACAGGCCCCGGCTACATGGTGTCGGGCGCGGAAACGCCCAGCAGCTTCAATCCGTTTCGAATCACGGTCTGCGTCGCCAACGCGAGATCGAGCCGCGCATCGCGGCTGCCTGAATCCTCGACGATGAATTGATGCGCGCTGTAATAAGTGTGGAAATCATTGGCGAGATCGCGCAAGTAGTGCACCAGCGAATGGGGCGCGCGCTGTGCTGCGCACTGCTTGACGATTTCAGGGTAGGCGCTGATGCGCTTGATCAATTGCTGCTCCTGCGGTTCCGCGAGCTTGCTTAAGGACGCGATGCCATGCTCGACGTCATGCGTGAGCCCGCGCTCCTTGAGTTGGCGCAGGACGCTGGAGACACGCGCGTGCGCGTACTGGATGTAGTACACCGGATTTTCGTTGGAGCGGGACTTCGCCAGTTCCATGTCGAAATCCAGGTGCTGATCGTTGCTGCGCATCACGTAGAACAGCCGCGCTGCATCGTTCCCGACCTCCTTGCGCAGGTCCCGCAAGGTGACATAGTCGCCCGATCGTTTCGACATCTTGGCTTTTTCGCCGCCGCGAAACAGCGAAACGATCTGCATGAGAAGCACTTCAAAGCGTTCGGGGGGGCCGCCGAGAGCCACCAAACTTGCGCGCAGGCGGGCGATGTAGCCGTGATGATCGGCGCCCCAGATGTAGATCAAATGCTCAAAACCGCGCTCGAGCTTGTTCAAGACATAGGCGATATCCGACGCAAAGTAAGTCTTCATGCCATTGTCGCGCACGATGACGCGATCCTTCTCATCGCCGAAATCCGTGCTCTTGAACCACAACGCGCCGTCTTTAAGATAAGCATGTCCCGATTTCTTCAAGGTCTCGATCGATCGGTCGATCGCACCGCTGTCGCCTAAAGATCGCTCCGAAAACCAGCAATCGAAAGCAACGCCGAATTCGGCGAGATCTTCGCGAATGTCGCCGACGATGCCGTCGAGCGAGGACCTCAGGACGCGTGCAAAGGCGGCGTCTCCGATCAGCGCGCGTGCACGCGTCATGAGCGCATCGATATACACGTCTTTATCGCCGCCTTCCGGCTCGTCGGGCGGCAGGTCCTTGAATACTTCCGCAGCGGCATGCTTCAAAGCGGTCCCTTCAGCCGCGAACAATTTTTCACCGACGGCAACCAGGTATTCACCGACGTAGGCATTGGACGGAAAGGTGAAATGCTCGCCGCAGCGTTCTAGATAGCGCAGCCAGGCGCTGACCGCCAAAATATCCGTTTGCCGGCCGGCATCGTTGATGTAGTACTCGCGTTCGACATCGTAGCCGACTGCCTCGAGCAGATTGCTGACCGATGCGCCGAAGGCCGCATGCCGGCCGTGGGCAACGTGCAGGGGCCCCGTGGGGTTGGCCGACACGAATTCCACTTGCACACGGCGCCCCGCGCCGATGAGCGACCGGCCGTACGACTCGCCGTCCTTCAAGACTTTGGCGATCTCCCTGTGGTACGCGTCGCCCTTCAAGAAAAAATTGATGAAGCCCGCGCCGGCGATTTCGACCTTGTCGATCGCATCGCTCGACGGCAGAGCGGCCACGAGAGCTTGCGCGAGCTTGCGCGGATTCTGCCGGGTGGCTTTAGCCAAACGCATGGCGAGATTGCTGGCGAAGTCGCCGTGCTGCGCATCGCGCGTGTTCTCGACTTCGATGCCGACGCCGCGGGCCGTGCCGGCCACCAGCTCTTCGGGGAGCGCATCCAGAGCGCTCTTCAACAGTGCTTCGATCAGAGTCTTCAAAGGGATCCCAAGAGTGACAAAGGCTGCGCAGTTTACCGCAAAGCGCTCAATCGACTTCCAGAGGATCCACGTCGATGGACCAGCGCAGGCCTTTGGGACCTGCCAGCGCTTCCACCTGCGGCAGCCAGCGGGCCAGAAAGCGCTGCAAAGAAGATCGAGCGGCGGTCTCGATCAGCAAATGCGCGCGGAAGTGATCGGCGCGGCGCGCGATCAAGGCGGCAGCGGGCCCCAGGATCCTGACCGCGGACTCTTTGGCGGCGGACTCATTGAGCACATGGCCGGACTCCGCGGCGGCGCGCAGGTACGTGTCCAGTCCCGCGCTGTCTTTCGCCTCGGCGCGCAGCAGTGCCAGGCGCGAGAAAGGCGGCCATCCGGCTTCGCGGCGCTCTTCCAGCGCACTGGCCGCGAAGCTTTCGTAACCTTCGGCAATGAGCCGCTGCAGCAGCGGATGTTCGGGAAATTGGGTTTGAATCATCACTTCTCCCGGCCGCGCTTCGCGCCCCGCGCGTCCCGCCACCTGCGTGATGGTCTGTGCGAGACGCTCGGTGGCGCGGAAATCGCTGGCGAACAGTCCCTGATCGGCATCCAGGATCACCACCAGCGTGACCTCGGGGAAGTGGTGTCCTTTGGTGAGCATTTGCGTGCCGACCAAGATGCGCGCATCGCCGCTATGCACGCGCTCGAGCACGCTTTGGATGGCCCCGCGCGCAGACGCGGTGTCGCGGTCGAGGCGCGCCAGCGGCGCCTCGGGAAACAGGCGCATCAGGGTCTCCTCGACGCGTTCCGTACCTTGGCCCACGGGCAACAATGCCTGACCGCAGCTCGCGCAAATCACCGGTACCGGTGCCTGCGCACCGCAGTGATGACAGCGCAGCTTGAGCGCCCGCCGGTGCAAGGTCATGCGCGCATCGCAGTGCGCACAGGGAGCCACCCAGCCACAGGAATTGCAGAACAAGCTCGGCGCATAGCCGCGCCGATTTAAAAACACGATGACCTGGCCGCCCGCCTTGAGATGTTGGTCAATGGCCTGCATGGCCGGCGTCGAGATGCCCTGATCGGCCGCATGCCTTCTCAGATCCACCAGCGACATGCGCGGCGGCTGCGCGGCGCCCGGCCGCTGCGGCAGGATATGCTTGGCATAGCGTCCGCCGGCCGCATTTTCCAGGGTTTCCAAGGAGGGGGTGGCCGACCCGAGAATGACCGGTACGCCGGCGCCGCGGGCCCGCATTACGCTAAGGTCACGCGCCGAATAGCGAAAGCCTTCATGCTGCTTGTACGACGCGTCGTGCTCCTCATCGACGACGATCAACGCGAGCTTGGGCATCGAGGTGAACACCGCGGAGCGTGTGCCGATGATGATCCGCGCCCGCCCGCTATGCGCCGCGCGCCACGCATCGCGGCGTTCACCGTCCGTGAGGCCCGAGTGCACGACTGCGACGCCCCCGCTGAAGCGGCGGCGAAAGCGGTCGACGAGCTGCGGCGTCAGGGCGATTTCCGGCACCAGCACCAACGCCTGGCCCCCCTGCGCCAGGGCGGTTGCGATAACCTGTAGGTACACCTCGGTCTTGCCGCTGCCGGTCACGCCGTACAGCAGGTGCACGCTGAAGTTCGACAGTGCGGCGATAATGGTCTCGACCGCTTGGCTCTGCGCGCCGGTGAGCGCAAGTCCGCCGGGATGAACCTCGAGCGATCCGGACTCGTCGGCCAAGTGGGAGCCGGTCAAATGGGATACGTGCGGTATGACCCAGCCGCGCGCCTCCAAGGTCTTCAAGTGCGCGGGCTTGAAAGTTTCGGCGACCTCGGCGGCAGTGGCACTCGAGCGCTGCGCCAACCATGACAGCAAGGCGCGCTGTTGCGGAGCGCGACGCGAGCTGGGGTGAGCGAGTTCCTCGCTTCCGGCCTCGGTAAGACTCCAGTGTTCGATGCTCGCAGCGGCAGGTTGACCGTCACGCAAGCTGACCGGCAGCGCGGCGGCGTAAACCTCACCGATGGGGTGGTGGTAGTACTCTGCCGCCCAGCGCAGCAGCTCGAAAGTGACCGGATCGTAAACCGGACTTTCATCCAAAAACTCCAGCGCGCTCTTGAGTTTCGCCGCCGGCACGGCGGATTCGGCAACGATGCCAACCAAAATGCCGATCAGACGTTGACGGCCGAAGGGGACCAAGACCCGCACGCCCAGAACGGGTAGTCCTTGCGCCCGACTCGCGGGCGGCAAGTAATCGAACACTTGGCGCAGCGGAGTGTCGATCGCGATCTGCAAAATCATTGATTGTTTGTCCACAAAAGCTGTGGATAAGTCTGTTGAGAAGCGGGGGTCATTTACCCTAAGTGCCCGTTCCGTTTCGGGTCCCTGTTAAATTGGTTAAAAAATAGCAGAAATCGAAATGACTCGTTTAAATTCAAAGGATTACGTCCCCCACTGGATGGCGCACTGAGGTATTGATCGAAATTATTGCAATGGGAGTCACAATCGATGTGCGTAAGTCGCTGATCTTGCGCGCCCTTCGCGGACGTCAACCATCCCTTAGGGTACGCGTTTATACCTGGAACGGAGATGATACGCATGGCCCGCTTTGGTACGCTCAATACAGCTTGGATGGTCTGGGATAGTCCCGCTCCAGCACCTGAGGGAGCGGCGGTTCTGGAGTACACGCAAGAACTCGAGAAATTCCTGGCGGAGATCGAGCGCCGCGCGTTTCGCATGGCGCAAGTCGCGTTGCGTGACGCCGATGATGCTCTCGACGTGGTGCAAGACGCGATGCTGAAACTCACGCGCAATTATGCGTCGCGTCCGAGCGCCGAATGGCGGCCGCTGTTTTATCGAATTCTCGAAAACGGTATCCGCGACTTACAGCGCCGCAGAACGGTGCGCAAGCGCGTCATGACCTGGTTGCCCGGTCCAAAAGAGGATCCGGACAGCGAGGCGCAGGATCCTTTGGAAAATGTCGCGGATGCCGCGCCGGCCATACCTGAGAGGCTGATGCAGGGTCAGGCAATGGAGCAATTGGAGCGGTCGCTGCGGGCCTTACCGGCACGGCAGCGCGAGGCTTTCATGCTGCGAAATTTTGAAGGCATGGACGTTGCCGAGACGGCCAGTGCCATGGCTTGCTCGGAAGGCAGTGTGAAGACGCATTATTCGCGCGCGGTGCATGCGCTGCGCGCCCAGCTGGGCGAGGTTTGGTGATGAGCGAACAAGACGACAATGCTTTCGAAGTGCGCAGCCGGGCGCTGTTTCAGGACAGCGTCGAAGGACTCGATATGCGCATCCGCTCGCGCCTGACGCAGGCACGCAGCGCGGCGCTCGAGGCGGCTGCAACCCGCCGGCCGTGGGCTTTGGGCTGGAAACTGTGGACACCTGCGGCCGGCGTGACCGCCGCGGCAATTTTGGGGCTGGCGCTATGGATGGGTTCGCCGCCTCATCATCAGGCCGGCACTGTGGCCGACGCGCAGTCGAATTTCGAAGACCTTGACCTTCTTGCCTCTTCGGATGAAGGTTCGGGTGATGCGCTGGACATGCTGCAAGACGATATCGATTTTTATGATTTCGCGGATAAGTCCGCGAATCCGGGACCGGCTGCGTAGATTGACCTTCCGCGGGTGGGGTAGGAGCTGGGTGTTGCTCGGTGCTTGGTGTGCGATTGCGAACGCCCAGCCGCCGGCTGCGCCGCCTGCATCGCCGCCGGCCGCAACGCCGGCGACACCGGCGACACCGGCGCAATCGACGGCGCCGCCTGATGATGGGTTTCTCGAGTTTTTAGGTTCGGATGATGTGGGTGATGCAACTTGGTGGGAATTCTTCAAGAGGGCGCCGCCGCGCGGGAGTGATCCTCCAGCGCCGCCGCCGCAGGATGCAAAGAAATGATCAGGGCATGTTTTGTCTGCGCAAGTCTTCTCGCTGCCGCCACCGGTTTTGCGCAGCCGCCCGCGGCCGAACCGCCTGCGGCCGAACCGCCTGCGGCTGCTGCACCCGCGCCCGCATCCGCACCCGCCCCCACCCC
>Ga0193716_1000148_pt1 | contig 41107 bp, 31 predicted proteins | sample U2c1metaG_FD_145901 | JGI IMG/M metagenome (GOLD analysis project Ga0193716, IMG submission 145901) | Soil microbial communities from a riparian zone of the East river system, Colorado, United States - U2c1 | ecosystem: Environmental > Terrestrial > Soil > Riparian zone | place: USA: East River...
CGAAACAGCTTTTGGGGATACTGCACTTCGCCGACGGCGATATTCTGAATGAGGATCGCCTTTATTTTGCTGAGGCTATCGGTATTGGCGTAATCGCTCCGAACCGTAAAATTCACGCTGGCGGGGAGGGGGTTTTTGTCAAGCACCGTTCCCCAGTCCGAATTCCCATCGGACATGAAACGCTGCTTGGCCAGCTCCTTTGTAAGATAAGTATATGTTTTGGTGTAAGGCTGGGATGCTATGTACTGCACTAAGATCGCACTATCTTTTGCCGATACATTTTCCCGCACGTATACCTGCACTTCCACATTTTCCTGAAAAGTCTCACCCAGCTTATTGGCGTTGATCACTATCCAGCCCAGCAGTCCAAGAAGGAACAAAACGAGGCTAACGCCTACAATGGACATGAAATAGGAAGGAGTGGAACGCTTGGCATATCCTTTTCCGAATTGCGCCATGATTTACTTTAATTTTTGGATTAATGCATGCAGGGGCCGCACCTAAATCACAAAAATAACGGATTTGAGGCCATGTTCACCTTCTTTTTACCGGTAAATCAAGGCCATTTTTGTATTTTTGCTACCCTTTAACCGGACGGCATCCTGTTAGTAAACGAAGGTTTGCCCGCATTATTTCGGTAGAAAAAAACCTTTTAACTTTTTTCCAACGTTTAGTAGAATTTCGTAGAATATGGAATATAATTTCAGTGATATTGAAAAAAAGTGGCAGCAGTATTGGACGAAGCATGGCAGCTATAAGGTAAGCAACGATAGTCCCAGGCCAAAGTATTTTGTCATGGACATGTTTCCCTATCCCAGCGGTGTCGGTCTCCACGTGGGCCATCCCCTGGGTTATATCGCCAGCGACGTCTATGCCCGTTACAAGAGACTGAAAGGCTTTAACGTCCTGCACCCGATGGGTTATGATGCCTTCGGCCTCCCCGCCGAACAATACGCCATCGATCACGGCATCCATCCGGCCGTATCCACGGAGACCAATATTGCCAATTTCCGCCGCCAGATGGATAATATCGGCTTTTGTTTCGACTGGGATCGCGAAGTCCGGACTTCGGACCCCGGATACTATAAATGGACCCAGTGGATCTTTCTTCAGCTTTTCAAAAGCTGGTATGACAGGAAGGGCAATAAGGCAAGACCCATCGAAGACCTCGTTGCTCTTTTCGAAAAAGAAGGTAATGCGGGCCACCCGTGCCCCGGCAATGCCACCATTCGTTTCACCGCGGCCGAATGGAAAGGCTTCGACCGCCGGCGCCGGGAGGAGGTTTTCATGAACTATCGTCTTGCTTACTGTGGTTACGGCGAGGTCAACTGGTGCGAAGCATTGGGTACTGTTCTGGCTAACGACGAAGTGATCAATGGTTTCAGCGAACGCGGAGGCCATCCCGTTGTGAAAAAGAAACTCCGCCAATGGTATCTCCGCATTACCGATTATGCCGATCGTCTGCTGGAAGGGCTGGAAACAGTGGAATTCAGCGATGCGATGAAAGAAATGCAGACCAATTGGATAGGCAAAAGCTTTGGTGCGGAGATCACTTTCGACGTTGATGTTCCGGACTCGGTTCCGGACGCGGTTGCTGGCGCCGGAGGAGCATCCGGGCCGTCCCGTGCTGCCGGCGGAGATGCTCCCCGTCTCACGGTCTATACCACCCGCCCCGATACCCTTTTCGGCGTCGACTTCATGGTCATCGCTCCCGAACATCCGCTGATCGGAGCCATCGTCACTGCAGGTCAGCGCCCGGCTATGGATGAATACATCGCTTATGTAAAAAGCCGCAGCGAACGCGAGCGGATGGCCGAAAAAAAGATCACCGGATGTTTCACCGGCGCCTTCGCCATCCACCCTTTCAGCGGGCTTCGTATTCCAATATGGACATCAGAATATGTTTTGGCGGGTTATGGCACCGGCGCCATCATGGCCGTACCCTGCGGCGACGAGCGCGACTTTAAGTTCGCCCGGCACTTCGATCTGCCCATCACCAATATCATCGGCGACGCTTTCAACGGGGTGGAGGCGAATCCTACCAAGGACGCGATCCTCGAGAACAGTGACTTCCTCGACGGCCTTGTCATGAAAGACGCCATCGTCATCGCCATCCGCCGCTTGGAAGAAAAAGGCATCGGCATTCGTAAGGTAAACTACCGTATGCGTGACGCGGCATTCAGCCGGCAGCGCTACTGGGGCGAACCCTTCCCCATAATTTGGGAAAATGGCATCGCCGTTCCCCTTGATGAAAAACAGCTGCCTCTGGAGCTTCCCCATATAGAAAAGTACGGCCCCGGGCCTGAAGGCGAGGGCCCCCTGTCCAACGTAGCAGCCTGGACCAGCCGCCACCTGGAGACCAATACCATGCCCGGTTATGCCGGCAGCAGCTGGTACTTCCTCCGCTACATGGACCCCCATAACAACGAAGAATTTTGCAGCCGCGCAGCCTCCGACTATTGGGGCCAGGTGGACCTATATATCGGCGGCGCCGAACATGCCGTCGGCCACCTGCTGTACAGCAGGATGTGGACAAAATTCCTTTTCGATCGCAATTACATCGGGTATGACGAACCCTACAAACGTCTGATCAACCAGGGTATGATCCAGGGCAGCAGCCGTTTCGTCTACCGGCTCGAACTCAAAGCGAAACCGGTGGAGATGAGGGACCGGGAGAGCAAGTTGGACGGCTGGAATGAACCTCTTTTTGTCTCCGGCGGGATCGCTGCGATGCAAGGGACCCCCGAGTTTCACCAGCTTATCGAGCTGGCCGTTCGGGATATTTATGCCGACCCCTCCATCGAGTTGGAATCCATCAACGTCTCCGCCCTGCATGTCGACGTAAATATCGTCGACGGGACGGAGCTGGACATAGAGGCCTTTAAAAAATGGCGGAGCGAATACGCCAATGCGGAGTTCATTCTCGAAGAAGGGAAATACTTCTGCGGTTCGGAAATCGAAAAAATGAGCAAACGCCTTTACAACACCGTCAACCCGGATGACCTCGTAGCCAGATATGGCGCCGATACTTTCCGTATGTACGAAATGTTCCTTGGCCCCGTGGAGCAAAGCAAACCATGGGATACAAAGGGCATCGAAGGCGTTCATCGTTTCCTCCGCAAGCTCTGGCGTCTCTTCTTTGACGAGACAAAAGGAAAGGTCTGGAATACGGAAGCCGTCAAAGATCCCGAATGGAAGGTTATCTATAAAACCATAAAAAAGACCGAAGAAGCAACCGAAAGATTCTCCTTCAATACCGGCGTCAGCGCCCTCATGATCGGCGTCAACGAGCTCACCGATCTGAAGTGTTCTAAAAAAGAAGTGCTGGAAAAGCTGATCGTGATCCTGACCCCATATGCACCACATACAGCAGAAGAGCTCTGGCATCTCCTGGGCAATGAAGGCTCTGTACTCGATGCGCCCTACCCGCAAGTAGAGGATAAATACCTTGTCGAGTCGACCAAGAACTATCCAATTGCCATCAACGGCAAGACCCGGACCGAGCTCAACATCGCACTTGATGCAACCCAGCAGCAGGTTGAAGAGTTAGTGCTGGCCGATGACGTCGTCAAAAGATGGCTGGAAGGCAACCCACCAAAGAAAGTCGTGTATGTCAGGAACAAGATGATCAATATAGTTGTTTAATTAATATGGCAGCAGCTTTATTATCGGACTTGTTGAAAAGGCATCAGCCCGATTTCCACGCCGTGGTCCCCTTCGACCCGGCCCGGGAGAGGCTATTTCCCTTTGATTTTACGGAAAGCAATACCGGGCTCTCCGCAGAAGAGATCGCCGATACGGAACGTTTTGCAGCCTATATCAGCAAAACACTAAGGCAACACCAGGCTTCCTATGGTTTTGGGGGGTATGACGAACACCGGACCCTCTACGCCCGCAGCAAACACTTCGACCAGCCCGTGCCCGGCTCTGAGGCTAAGAGCCCCGGGCAAACCACCGGCTTTGAGGCGGTGAACCCCGCCATCCGGCCAACAACTGTCTCCGGCCAAAATTCCAAGGGGGACCCCGGGCAAACCACTGGCTCTGAGGCCGCCCGCACCCCGAGCGCCCTCACTTCCGGCGAGGCCGAACCCCGTCGCCTTCACCTCGGCATCGACATCTGGGGTCCCGCAGGCACCAAGGTCATGTCACCGCTGAACGGCATCGTCCACAGCTTTGCCTTCAACAACAATGACAGCGACTATGGCGCCACCATCATCCTCTCGCACAACCTGGAGGGCGTGGGTTTTCATACCTTATATGGCCATCTCAGCCTCAACTCAATAAAAAATCTCCACGAGGGAAAAAACATAAGAAAAGGCGACGTCATCGCCGAATTTGGAATGCGCAAAGCTGATGGCAACTGGCCTCCTCATCTCCACTTCCAGCTGATCGAAGACATGGCGGACTGGAAAGGCGACTATCCGGGCGTCTGCCGCTTCTCGGAAAAGGAGCAATGGCTGGACAATTGTCCCGATCCCGACCTGATCCTGCAATTGAAGCAATATATCAAATAAACCGGCCACTCTCACCGTATTATCTGCACAATCCCCCGCAATACCTGCCGTTTTCCATCCGGCATTTTTATGGCAAGAATATAGACATAGGTTCCTGTCGGGGCCCGGCTTCCGTGCATCCGGCCGTCCCAGCCAAAAGAAGGGTCCCCGGCAGGGCTGTCGTGCACCCGGAAGACCCGCTGTCCCAAGCGATCAAAAACAGCAAACTCATTTATAACCACACCCGGGGGGCCTCCCAGCACATAAAAGATGTCATTCTTCCCGTCTCCATTGGGGCTAAAAGCATTGGGAATTTGTAATTGCGTATATACATTTACCGTTATGATATCTTTTGCCACACAGCTGTTTGGTCCCGTAGCCGACAAGGTATAACGGGTAATGGTGGATGGACTGGCTGTCGGGTTTTTCACGGTCGGATCAGAAAGCCCGGTCGACGGGCTCCAGGAATAAGAGGCTACATCCCCGGTGACTCCGGGTGTCAGGAGAACGGACCCGCCGTAAGGCATCGAAAACACCTGGTTCGGAGCTATGACCGGGGAAGGAAGGACATTCAGCGTCAGGCTGTTCGATGTGGCAGTGGCACAGGCTGCCGTATCTTTTGCCCGACATTGTATGAGATCTCCATCGGAGGGCTTATGGTCGGTGAGAACTGGTCCCTCCCCGATCGGCTGCCCGTTGACCAGCCATTGATAGGAGAGGACAAAACCTGCATCGGCAATCGTTGCGGTCAGCATCGTGGAATCGCTGGCGCATACAGGATTGGGGCTGGCATTGATACTCATGTCCAAGGGAGTCGATGGCTGTATGGCTATGGAATTTGTCGTCAGGGAACAACCTTTTTGCGAGAGCACGAAAGCGGAATATAAACCTGGCGCATCCGCGATAAGGGTAGTATCTATCGCGTAATACCGGGACAGCAGGCATTTCAGGACGCGGTTGTTGCCTGCATCAGTTATATAAAGGCTCCCTTTGCCGTCTAAAAATACGTCTGCGGGGGCATATAGCTGACCCGCACCATCACCGGGACCATTTCCACCGGCGATGGTCGTACCTTCCGTTGCGCCGGGTTTCCATTGCTGTATTCTATGGTTGCCGGCGTCGGCGACATAGATATTCCCCGTATCATCCACTGCAATATTCTGCGGATTATTTAACTGATCGGGTGCGTTGCCGGGACCATTACCTCCAGCCACCGTAACACCGGCATTTGCACCCGCCGCCCATTTCTGTATCCGGCTATTCCTGCTGTCCGCCACGTAAAGAGCGCCTTCTTTATCGACAATGCAGCCGGAAGGACCATTTAGTTGGTTAGCAGCAGCGCCGGGCCCATTATCCCCTGCTACGATAATACCTGTTGTTGCACCCGGTGTCCATTTCAGAACCCGGTGGGCGAAATTCTCTGCCTCATAGATATTTGTTGCGGCGTCCACAAAGATCTGTCCGGGAGACCATCCTAAGTTGTTGCCAGGGATGAGGACGGGCAGTGTCACGACTATAGCTGAGCCGGTACCGGGTGTCCATTTTTCGATCACAGGATGTAAATGGGATGCCACAACGCCAACATAAGACACATAGATATTTGAGCTGGTGTCCAGGTAAACGGATTGAAGCCCGTAGGAAGTGGCGCTGATGCTGACGACCGTGCTGCCGGCTGTTGCGCTGGTAGAGCCGGGGGGAAATTTTTGTACTCTGAAATTTTGCTCGTCGGCCACATACAGATAACCTTTTCCATCCACATAGATCTGCCAGGGCAGGTTCAGCTGATTGGCCGCAGACCCCGGGCCATTCCCGCCTGCAACGACAGTCACCGGATAGCTCACCAGGGTAGCGCTGACCGTTTTTACCAACTGGCCGTCCCTGTACCACATGACGGTACTGATAGGCCCGGACGGATGTACCGACATTGTATCCCCGACACAATGTCCACCCGTAAGGTCAACAGTTATGTCGGGACACTGGGCAATACATCTCCCACCAGCCAATAAGATAGCCAGAAGTAAATTTAGCTTCATGTAATAAAGAGCGTTCTATAAAGGTAGCTGTAATCGCACCATCAATTTACTTCTTGTTCCGTTTTGCGTAAACTCTTTTTCCCTATTGCGGGAAGAGTAACGGGTCGCTACCCTCAATTTTGCGGCATCAAAAGACTCATAAATGAAAAATACTATACTGCTGTTTCTGTTATCGATCGTAACTATGTCTTCGCTGCACGCTCAGCCTGTCTCTGCAGCGCTTGCCCCATCTGCATCTTACCCGGCTTTGGAAACAGGAGAAGACCAGAACGGTTCGATCAAAGGAAAGGTCCTCACCACAGACGATCAACCCGCCGCATCCGTTAGCGTAGTCATAAAAAGCAATCACCGTACCATCCTAACCGGCGAAGACGGCTCCTTTACCCTGAACAACGTTTCAGCAGGCGACTACGACCTCGAGATCTCCCTTTCGGGCTATACTACCACTACCCAGCATGTCACCGTTCAGAGCCGAAAAACGGCGGAGGTAACTATCCGTTTGCAAGTCTCTCAAAAGCAATTGCAGGAAGTCGTCGTCACGGGCGGCATCAACAAATTTTCCCGTTCCAGCAGCGACTATGTGGCCAAAATGCCCCTGAAGAATATGGAGAACCCACAGGTCTATACGACTATCACCAAAGATCTCCTTGCCGACCAGCTTGTCTTCTCTGTAGACGACGGCCTGCGTAATGCCACCGGCCTTCAGAAGATGTGGGACGCCACCGGCCGTAGCGGCGACGGCGGGGGATACTTCAATGCCCGTGGCTTCATCCTTCAAAGCCAGCTGCGCAACGGCATTGCCGGTAATGTTACCAGTAGGATCGACGCTGCCAATCTCGAAAGGATAGAGGTCATCAAAGGGCCTTCCGCGACCCTGTTCGGGAGCACTCTCACGTCTTATGGTGGACTGATCAACCGGGTCACAAAAAAACCCTATGGTAATTTCGGTGGCGAGGTAGCGTATTCGGGCGGCAACTTTGGCTTTTCCCGGATCAGTGCTGACCTCAACTCCCCGCTGGACTCCGCACGGAATGTGCTGTTGCGGGTCAACACTGCATACACGGACGAAGGCAGCTTCCAGGACAATGGCTTTTCCAAAAACTTTGTCTTCTCGCCCAGCCTGCTCTACAAGCTCAACGACCGGCTAACCTTCCTCCTTGATGCAGAGATCTACCGGGGCCGTAACCTGGGAACACCCATTTTCTTTTTCCCTTATGGGAAACCCATCTCCTCTCTTGGCGCCACAAGGGCCGACCAACTGCCCATCGATTACCGTCGTTCCTTCTTCAGCGACGATCTTTCCCAACAGTCTGCCAATACAAATTTCTTCGGCCAGATGAGCTATAAGATCAGCGACAAGTGGTCGACCCAAACCAATGTTACGATGACCAACAGCTATTCGGATGGGCCCGGCCCTTATTTTTATCTCATCAGCCATGACTCTATTTCACGTAATGACCAGTTTACAGCCAATAGCCGCGATCGCATGTTTGAAGTTCAGCAAAACCTCAACGGGGAATTTTACCTTGGCGCACTGAAGAACCGCTTCGTAGCGGGCCTGGACTATTTCAATCATGTGTCCAATCAGCTTTTCAGCGGCGGTACCCTGGACACCATTGCGTCCCATGGAGACATTCCCACTTACCGGGATTTCAATCGCACCAGCCTGCAAAACCTTTATGCGACAAAAGGAGTCGACTTCTATTATCCAGTGAACACCATCGCCAATACCTACAGCGTTTATGCTTCCGATGTGCTTAACCTGACCAGCAACCTGCTGGTGATGGCTGCCCTGCGTGTGGACCATTTTGTCAACAAAGGCAGTTATGATGTGACCACAGGCGTTTACAGCGGGGGCTACAACCAGACCGCATTCTCACCCAAATTCGGCATCGTCTATCAGCCGGTGCAGGACCATCTTTCCGTTTTTGCCAATTATCAGAACGGCTTTACCAATGAAACGGGTACCGACTACAGGGGGGAAGCCTTTCGTCCCGAAAAAGCCTGGCAGGCTGAAGCAGGGGTCAAGGCCGATCTGTTCGAAAGCCGCCTCACCGGTACCATCAGCGTCTATGACATCCGCGTCAAAGATATCGTACGGTCCTATATACCCGCTGTACCCGATCCCAGCCTGCCCCTCTTCCCGCAGATCCAGGATGGTACGCAAAGAAGCAAAGGCATTGAAGCGGAAGTAGTAGCCAATCCCGTAAAAGGGCTCAACATCGTCGCAGGATTTTCCTACAACGATTCTAAATACGAAAAAGCTGACGCCGACGTGCAGGGGCTTCGTCCATCTACAGCCATGTCTCCCTATACAGCCAACTGGTGGATCAGCTATCGCCTGCCTGCCGGCTCGTTGAAAGGATTGGGAATCGGCTTCGGCGGCAATTATGCCAGCGATAATAAGGTCGTCAACAGCATCAGCCAGGGAGTATTCATTCTGCCTGCCTATACTGTCCTGAATGCTTCCGTATTTTACGATTACTACCGGTTCCGTTTCACGATCAAGGCAGATAACCTGACAGACAAAAAATACTGGACCGGCTATTCGTCTATGAACCCGCAAAAGCTAAGAAGTGTTATCGCGAGTGTCGCGTTTAAATTTTAAGAGAACCATCGAAAACCGCGAAAGCTAAGCATGCGAAAACGGCGAACCTTTAAATACTGGATTGGTCAATTGCACCTCTGGCTCGGACTTGCGTCCGGGCTGGTGGTGCTAATAGTCAGCCTTACCGGCTGTCTTTTTGTTTTTCAGCAGGAGATATCGGAGGCCATACATAAGGAATGGTTCTTTGTTAAACCATCACAGACTGCCCCGATGCCTTTGAGCATCCTGAAAGAAAAAGCGCAGGCCATCCTGGGTCCCGATCATCCTATAAACAGCATCACTACTTATCCACAGGAAAACCGCAGCATGGAGTTCATGGCCTATCGCGAGAATGACTCGGCCCTGACCTACTTTGGGGCCGTTGCATATTACCAATCTGTCTTTCTAAATCCGTATACCGGCGCCGTCACCGGTCTGAGAGACTATAAATATGACTTTTTCTACATCGTCAAAGACCTGCACTGGAGTCTATTGCTCAACACCCCTTACGGACAGCCTATTGTCGGCTGGAGCACGCTGATCTTTGTGATCCTGCTCATCAGCGGGATCGTACTCTGGTGGCCAAAGAAGTGGACAAAAGCGTGGCGCGACCGAAGTTTTAAAATTAAATGGAAGGCCTCTTTCAAACGGATCAACTATGACCTGCACAATGTTCCCGGTTTCTACAGTCTGCTGCCTGCGCTGATCATTGCCTATACCGGTCTTGTGTTTTATTTTAGCTGGTTGTCGCCGGCCCCGGCTCCACAAATATTAAAAAAATCGGATACCACCGGTCTGGCCACTACTTCTGACCCGCTGGAAAAGGCTTTGCAAACCGCAAAATACCAGGTGCCGGGAGCCTCGCGCTTCGCCCTTTCTCCCGCAGCCGGTAAAGATGGCGTCATATATCTGTTTGCATATAAAGGCCGCGATACTTATTACGGATATGATGTTCTCCAATTCGACCAGTACTCCGGCGTCCTGCTCCATCACAGTCGCGACAAAGAGAAGAAGGCCGTTCAACGCCTTTTTGAAAAGAACTATGACATCCATGTAGGCGCCATCGGAGGACTAACGGGAAAGATCATAGCTTTTATCGCCAGTCTTATCTGCGCCAGCCTGCCTGTCACCGGGTTTCTTATCTGGTGGGGCAAAAGACGTAAGAAAAACCGCTCTGGTTCAGCTATTCATGCCACTCGCAGGGAATCCGTTAAATTGACAATGGATAGATAAATTAGTCAAATCCGATGGTATAATAATTGCTTAGATTTGGATACATTTATCGAATTCAACCCAACGGCTTATGCTTAAATACGATGCCATCATTATCGGCTCCGGCCAGGCTGCCAACCCGCTTGCGGGAAAATTAGCGGCGAAAGGCTGGAAAACAGCCCTTATCGAAAAAAAGTTTATTGGTGGCACCTGTATCAACGTGGGCTGCACGCCTACAAAAACCCTTGTCGCTTCGGGTCGTGTTGCCTATCTGACCAAAAGAGGCGCTGACTATGGCGTCCACACAACCGGTTATTCCATCGATATCGAATCCGTCATACGGCGAAAGAATGCCCACGTGATAACCGCACGCGAATCTTCAGCCAAACGGCTGCTCGAAACGCATAATCTGGATGTCATCTTTGGCAATGCTGCTTTCTCCGGGCCTAAGGAGGTGACGGTAACCGAGGAGGACGGCTCCATAACAACAATGACGGCGGAAAAGATCATTATCAACACCGGAACCCGGCCTGTCATTCCCCAGATAGCAGGACTACCGGAAATACATTATTACACTTCCGACACTATACTTGACCTGCTGTCGATACCTTCTCACCTGGCCATCGTTGGAGGCAGCTATATTGCACTGGAATTCGGTCAGCTTTATCGCAGACTGGGAAGCAAAGTGACCATCATCGAGAGCCATGAGCAGTTCCTTTCAAAAGAAGACGGGGACATTGCAGCGGAAATAATAAAGATCCTCGAAGGTGATGGCATCCGCATTCTCACCGGAACAAAGATAGAGGGCGTCGGCGCCAATGGTGACAACATCAACATCGAACTCGAAAATACTAATGGTAGAGAAACCATCACTGTCTCCCATATCCTCATAGCCACCGGCAGACTGCCGGAGAGTGCTGCTCTCAACCCCGGTGCAGCAGGTATCAACACTGACAAAGATGGTTTTATTCCGGTGGATGGCAAGCTGCAAACAAACATCCCCGGTATATATGCGCTCGGTGACGTAAAGGGCGGCCCGCAGTTTACCCATATTTCATACAACGATCACCTTATTTTATACAAAAATTTGATTGAAAACGCCGATCTCAGCATAACCGGCAGGGAAATTATTTATTGTCTGTTCACTGATCCTGAACTTGGCCGGGTGGGTCTTACTGAAAAAATGGCAAGGGAAAAGGGATTGAACATAAAAGTAGTTACCTTGCCAGCAAGCAGGATTGCCCGTGCCTGGGAGAATGACGAGACGAGAGGTATGCTGAAAGCGATCGTCAACCTTGACAACAAAATGATCCTCGGAGCAGCTATGCTTTGTTCCAATGGGGGTGAACTGATGAGTATCCTGCAAATGGCCATGATGGGAAACGTCACCTATGACAAGATCAGGGACGCTGTCTATGCCCATCCCACATTTGCAGAGTCATTGAACGTTTTGTTCGCAGGAGTAGATCAGTGAGGAATGGATTACTGACAATTGGTTTTGTAACGATGATCGCGGTAAAAAATATCACAAAAACTTTCGGCTCGCATAAAGCCGTAGACAATATCTCCTTTACCGTAAAAGAGGGTGAGAATATTGTATTTCTCGGGACCAGTGGCTGTGGTAAAACGACCCTTCTCAAAATGATCAATCGCCTGCTGGAACCGGACTCCGGTGAAATAGCCATCGCCGGCAGGCCCATCCGCGAATCAAGACCCGAAGACCTGCGTAGAAAGATCGGGTATGTCTTCCAGAATAACGGACTATTCCCTCATTATACCATTGCGGAGAATATTGCCATCGTGCCCCGGCTTCTCAATTGGGAAAAAGAAAAGACGGCACAACGGGTTACGGAGCTGATGGAAAAGCTTCACCTGCCGGCCGCGCAATATCTTTCTTCCTTTCCTTCCGAGCTAAGTGGCGGACAGCAGCAACGGGTGGGCATTGCCCGCGCCCTGGCGGCTGATCCTCCTGTACTTTTGATGGACGAGCCTTTTGGAGCGCTGGACCCTATCACCCGTGCGGCAGTTAAAAAAGACTTTAAGGAACTGGACGAGCTCCGGTCGAAAACCATCATCCTGGTCACACATGACGTTCAGGAAGCTTTCGAGCTGGCCGACAGGATCTTCCTGATGGACAAAGGCAGGATCGTTCAGCAAGGGACTCCCGATCAATTACTTTTTGAGCCTGCGGAAGAATATGTAAGAACTTTTTTCGAGGAACAGCGTTTCCCACTGGAAGCGGCCCGGATAAAGGCAGGGGATTATCCTGCCCTCATTCGCGCATTCGACAAATTTAAGAACAGACATCGCTGATGGATCAATCCGAAAGTCTCTGGTTTTTTATGCATCAGCAATCCGCCAAGCTGCTGCAACAGACGATGCAACACATCGGACTGACCTTCATTTCTTTATTCATAACCGTGCTGATCGGTCTTCCCCTGGGGATCTATATCACCCGTAATAAAAAGGCAGCTGGCCTGGTGCTGGGTTTTGCCGGAATCCTGCAGACCATTCCCAGCATCGCCCTGTTGGGATTCCTCATTCCCGTAATGGGCATCGGTCCTGTACCGGCGATAACGGCCCTTTTCCTGTATGCGCTGCTGCCAGTGATCCGTAATACTTATACAGGCATCAATGGGGTAGATCCGGGTGTAAAAGAAGCTGCCCTGGCCATGGGGATGACCGGCAGGCAGCGTTTGTTAAAGGTAGACCTGGTGTTGGCCTTCCCGGTTATCATGGCCGGTATTCGCACCGCCACCGTTATCAATGTAGGGGTAGGGACCCTGGCCGCATACATTGCAGCCGGCGGATTGGGGGAATTTATCTTTGGAGGTATTGCCCTCAACAATACCAACATGATCCTGGCCGGCGCAATTCCCGCTGCTTTGCTGGCTATCCTGCTGGACTTTCTGCTTTCCCTTGTCCAGCGAACGGGCCGTCGGGCGCGTCGGGTTACGCTGGGTCTGATGCCCCTGGTAATCCTGCTTTTTTCTTCTTTTTATATCCTGCCGCTCGGTTATAGCTCCCGTCTGCTTGCCGGCTTCACCCCGGAATTCATGGGGCGAAAAGATGGGGACATCGGGCTGAGAAGCGTTTATGGGCTGGGTATTCGCACCGTGGTTATCAGCGATGCGGTGATGTATAAAGCCATTTACAATAAAAAGCTGGATGTCATCAGTGGATACAGCACCGACGGGCGACTTAAGGCTTATGACCTGACAGTGCTGGAAGACGATAAAAAGATCTTCCCGCCCTATTATGCGGCGCCTGTCGTCCGGAATAATGTTTTGGAAAAATACCCCGAGCTGGCGCCGGTACTAAACAAGCTGGCCGGGAGGATCAATGACTCTATCATGACCCTGTTGAACTATCGGGTTGAATACCTCAATCAATCCCCCGAACAATGTGCCCATGACTTCCTGGTAGACCAGGGATTGTTCAAGGCACCCCGCAACGGCAAAAAAGGGCTTGTGCGGCTGGGATCGAAGATCTTTCCCGAGCAATACATTCTCACTGACATGTATGCTATGCTTGTCCGCGGGTACACCGATCTCCAGGTATCCAGCAAGACGGGTCTGGGCGGAACAAAGATCTGTTTCGAAGCCCTTGCGAATGACCAGATAGACATGTATCCCGAATATACCGGCACCGCCCTGCTGGCGATCCTTCAGGCGCCGGAGGCCGAGACTGCCCGTCTGATGGGTGACAGGGACAGCGTATACAACTATGTCCGCCGCCGTTTCAACGAGGAATATCACTTGTCCTGGCTGGACCCGATCGGCTTTAATAATGCCTATGCACTGATGATGCGCCGGGGACAGGCACGACAATTGAGAATACAAACCATATCCGATCTGACAACATACCTAAAAAAAGAAAGATCATGAGCCTGCTCGAACAATATCGCAACGTCAGAAAGGCCAGCGAAGCCATTTGCCGGCCATTACAAAAGGAAGACTATGTGGTGCAGCCCATTGTGGATGTCAGTCCGCCCAAGTGGCATCTTGGGCATACCACCTGGTTCTGGGAAGCCTTTATACTTATTCCCAACCTGGAGGGTTACCGTCCCTGTAACCCGGACTATAATTATGTCTTCAACAGCTACTACGAAACCATCGGCGCCCGTGTCGTACGTACCGACAGAGGCAACCTGAGCCGGCCTTCCGTGGACGAAATTTACGACTACCGGAAATATGTAGACGCTGCTATGGAGAAATTCATAAAAGCGGGTCCCGGAAAAGAGCTGGAAGACCTCATTATCCTGGGTCTGAATCATGAACAGCAGCACCAGGAGCTGTTGTTTACGGATATCAAATATATTCTGGGACATAATCCTCTTTTCCCTGCCTGGTCGGATCGGGATATCGACGAGGACCAGGCCGTTGTCATTGCTCCTCAGCCCGGCGCGGGTATTACTGCCGCCGCAGCAGCCCGGCAGACGGCATCGGGGGAGCCTGTGTTTGCGCAGCCGGCAGGTGCGGCTTCCGCCCAGGCTGTCTCCGCCGGTGGTCCATCCTTTGCCCAGCCTTCTATTGTTGCACCGGCAGAGGTTGCCCCTATTGGTCAGCCTACGCCTTTCCTGTCCGTACCTGGCGGTATCTATGAGATCGGCTATGCCGGAGACGGTTTTTGTTTTGACAATGAGCTGGCCCGTCATAAAGTTTATTTAGGGGATTTTCGTATAGCTGCCGAGCCTGTCACCAACGAAGAATATCTGGAATTTATCGAAGACGGGGGGTATAAGAACTTCAGCTACTGGCATGCCGAAGGTTGGGATTGGGTGAAGCAAAATTCTATCTCTGCGCCTTTATACTGGCATTTTATCGATGGCAGGTGGTTTCATTATACTTTGGCTGGTCTTCGGCCGCTGGACAGTCAACAATTGTTGTGTCATGTTAGTTATTATGAAGCGGTGGCTTTTGCAGCTTGGAAGGGGTGCCGGCTACCTACCGAATGGGAATGGGAAGCCGCATCGGGGGAATTCAATTGGGGAAAGAGGTGGGAGTGGACTGAGAGTGCTTATCTGCCTTATCCCGGTTTTAAAAAGGCAGGTGGCGCCATTGGAGAATATAACGGTAAGTTCATGGTGAGCCAGATGGTGCTGCGTGGTGCGTCTGTGGCGACGCCGGCGGGGCATAGCAGGGATACTTACCGGAACTTTTTTCACCCATCCCTGAGGTGGCAGTTTACTGGCATAAGGCTTGCAACATAACCCGGCCGATTAACTATAACTAAGGTCTAACTAAAAACTAAGGTCTAATGATGTCTGCTACTACTTTAAAACAGGCAGGACGGCGGTCCTCTACTTTTTATAATGATGTTATAGATGGTCTGCGGGCGGAAAACAAATACCTCTCCTCCAAGTACTTCTATGACGAGACGGGGGATAAGATCTTCCAGCAGATAATGGCTTCTCCCGAGTATTACCCTACCCGCTGCGAAATGGAGATCATGCAGCAGCAGTCCGGGGAAATGGCCAGCCTGTTCACCAATTACAGCCCTTCCTTCGACCTGGTGGAGCTGGGACCCGGAGATGCGACAAAATCCTGGTTTCTGCTTCGCGAGCTGCAGAAGAAACATTCAGTCTTTACCTATTATCCGATAGATATATCGACCAATGTCATCAGCTGGCTTGAGAACAGGCTGCCCGTCAATCTGCCTGGTATCCGACTGCATGGTCTCAACGGAGAATACCTTGAAAAAATGCAGCAGGTGAAAACCTTTTCTCCCAACCCGAAGATCGTGCTCTTCATGGGCGCCAATATCGGGAACATGTCGGTTCCGCAGGCCACTCATTTTTGCCGGCAGCTGCACGATAACATGCAGCCGGGCGACCTGCTGCTGATCGGCTTTGACCTGAAGAAGCATCCCCGGACTATCCTTGATGCTTATAATGACCGGCAGGGATTCACGCGGGATTTTAACCTGAACCTGCTGACCCGCATCAATCGCGAACTGGGCGCCGATTTTAACAGGGAGCAGTTCGAGCACTATCCTGTCTATGACCCTGGTACAGGAACCTGTAAAAGCTATCTCATCAGCCGGGCCAAACAGGAAGTGCATATAGACGATAAGACAATAACCTTCAGGGAGAACGAAGCCATATTTATGGAGATCTCTCAAAAATACACTCTTGAGGAAACGGAGAACATGGCCGCGCAATCAGGCTTTGAGCCGATCAATACTTTCATGGATTCAAGGCAGTGGTTTGCCGACGTTCTGTGGCAGCGGTTACCTTAAATCGGTATATTTGCGGCATGTCCAATGGCAATCTCAACAATGACAAAAACGCTTTGAGTCCTTCAGACAAAGAGTTTGAGAACAATATTCGCCCTGCCGCCATCGAAGAATTTGCCGGTCAGCCCCAGCTGATCGAAAACCTGCGTGTCTTTATAAAAGCCGCTAAGATGCGGGGCGAAGCCCTTGATCATATCCTGTTCCACGGACCTCCCGGCCTGGGAAAAACAACCCTTTCGCGTATCGTGGCCAACGAGCTGGGCGTGAATATCAAAGAGACTTCCGGGCCTGTAATTGAAAAGCCCGGAGATCTGGCCGGTCTTCTTACCAACCTCGAACCCAACGACGTGCTTTTCATCGATGAGATCCACCGTCTCAGCACGGTTGTCGAAGAATATCTCTACGCCGCAATGGAGGATTATCGCATCGACATCATGATCGACAGCGGCCCCAGTGCAAGGAGCATACAGCTGAATATCTCCCCGTTCACACTGGTAGGTGCGACGACCCGCAGCGGCTTGCTGACAGCTCCACTTCTGTCGCGTTTTGGCATCAAATCAAGGCTGGAATATTACAATGCGGAAGTCTTACAAAAGATCATCCTCCGCTCGGCTGGCATCCTGCAGACAAAGATCACATCTGACGCCGCAAATGAGATCTCCCGCCGCAGCCGCGGCACGCCCCGTATCGCCAATGGCCTGTTGAGAAGGGTCCGGGATTTTGCCCAGGTGCTAAGCAATGGAGTCATCGAGTTGGGTATCACCGAGCATGCTCTCCGGGCGCTAAACGTAGATGAACATGGTCTGGACGAAATGGACAACCGGATCCTGACCACGATCATAGAAAAATTTAAAGGCGGTCCTGTGGGTATCACCACTATTGCTACTGCCGTCGGTGAGGAAACCGGCACCCTGGAAGAGGTCTATGAGCCCTTTCTTATCCAGGAGGGCTTTCTCATGCGAACTCCCCGCGGCCGGGAAGTCACCGAAAAGGCATACACGCACTTGGGCAAAAGAAAACCGGGCCCCGGCGGGCGAGAAGGGGAGCAATTATTATTTTAAACTTGCCAGCCCGCCAAATCATTTAGCCCTGCCGAGGAGCCGTTGCCGGCTCCTCCAGCCGAGCGAGGAGTTTGAGCTGCCAACGCGTCGAAGATTATGCGCTTATCGGCACAACGAGCCTGAATCCATTTCCATGTATATTCACGATCTCGATCGAGCTATCATCTTTCAGATATTTGCGCAGCTTTGCAATATACACATCCATACTACGCCCATTGAAATAGGTATCGCTACCCCAGATCTTTTTCAGCGCCTGCTCACGCGGAAGCAGATCATTCATATGTTCCGCCAGCATCTTGAGCAACTCGTTCTCCTTGGGTGACAAAGTCTGGGTATGACCCTTATGGCTCAGTTCCCTCAGCTTGGGATTGAAATGATAAGAGCCCATTTCAAACTCCCTATTGTCGGACTCCCTGTTGAGATCGTCATTCCGCTTTAAAATAGCCTTGATCTTCAACAGAAGGACCTCGCTGTCGAATGGTTTGGTGATATAATCGTCGGCACCCAACTTATAACCCTGGATGATATCTTCCTTCATTGTTTTGGCGCTGAGGAAAAACAGGGGAATGTCAGGATCAACGTCCCGGATCTCTTCGGCCAGTGTAAAACCGTCCATATGCGGCATCATGATATCCAGCAGACAGAGGTCGAAGCGCTCCCGCTGAAAAGCTGCCAGCCCCAGCCGGCCATCCCGCTCAAGAGTGACATCAAAATCGCTCAGTTCAAGATAATTCTTTAAAACCATCCCGAGGTTAGGATCGTCTTCGCACAATAATATTTTGGGCTTCTTTCCTTCCATGTTTGCTGAATTTAGATACAAATAAATTGAATTACCCCAACAAAAGGCTAAAAAAAGTTTTTTTTTGGCGCAATATTCACAATGTCGAGCTTAAACCACCCTAATTTTGCGCTTTATGCACCTCACATCCGATAATAAATTTAAGAAATTGGTCGTAATTGGCGATCGGGTCCTAATCCAGCCCACCCGTCCCAATGATCGTACCGACTCCGGTCTGTATCTGCCGCCGGGCGTCCAGGAGAAGGAAAAGGTCCAGCAGGGCTATGTTATCAAGACCGGACCTGGTTACGCAATACCAATGCCTGTTGACGACGAGCCCTGGAAGCATCAGGATGAACAGGTGAAATATATACCTCTCCAAGCCCGGGAAGGCGATATCGCAATTTTTCTCGTCAGCGGAGCTACGGAAGTATTGTATGAGGGTGAAAAATACTTTATCGTTCCGCAGAGTGCCATTCTGATGTTGGAGCGCGAGGAGGAGATATAGGCCTGATTCCCCTATCTTTGCCAGCTTATATAGTTTAGTAAGTCATCAAGAAAAACGAATGGACGCAAACTTCAACCCTGACAAACAACACACTCTGGCTTCAGTAACAAGTATTTCCGGCACGGGTCTGCACACCGGCATCAAGGTGGACATGACCCTGAAACCAGCCAATCCGGGATTTGGACTCCAGTTCCAGCGTGTGGATATGCCAGGACAGCCTGTAATAAAGGCGGATTGCGACCTGGTTACTGACACTTCCCGGGGTACTACCCTCGAAGACAATGGCGCTAAGATCAGCACCGTGGAACATATACTGGCTGCGCTGCTGGGGATGGGGGTGGATAATTGCCTGATCGAAGTTAACGGCCCGGAAATTCCCATTATCGACGGCAGTTCCCAACCTTTCGTGGAGATCATCGAAGAAACCGGGGTCTTTGAACAGGATGCCACGAAAGTCTGGTATAGCATCGACACCAACATCACCCACTATGACGAAAAGAAAAGGGTGGAAATGGTCGTCATGCCCGCCATGGAATACAAAGTAACAACGCTGATCGATTTTAATAGCCCTGTTCTGGGAACCCAGCATGCCAGCTTAAAGAACATGCGGGATTTTAAACAGGAAATAGCCCCCTGCCGCACTTTTGTTTTCCTGCACGAGCTGGAATTACTGATTGAAAATAACCTGATCAAAGGCGGTGACATCAACAACGCTATCGTAGTGGTAGACAAACCGGTTACGCCCGAAGAGATGAGTCGTCTTGCAAAAACCTTCAAACGTGATAAGATAGAGATCAAAAGCGAAGGTTATCTCAACAACCTTGAATTACGCTTCCCCAACGAGCCGGCCCGGCACAAGCTGCTGGATGTCATCGGCGACCTGGCCCTTATCGGCTTCCCTATCAAGGGGCATATCATCGCCAACCGGCCCGGTCATTCCACCAACGTGGAGTTCGCCAAAAAGATCAAACAATACATCAAGAAGAACAAGCATCTCAAGAATACCCCGATCTACGATCCCAACCAGGCCCCGGTATTTACTACCCAGCAGATCGAAAAGACCCTGCCTCACCGGTTCCCCTTTCTGCTTGTTGACAAGATCATCGAGCTGACGGACCGTACCATCGTCGGCATCAAGAATGTCACCTTCAACGAACCTTTTTTCGTCGGCCATTTCCCCGGTAATCCAGTCATGCCCGGCGTATTGCAGATCGAGGCGCTGGCCCAGACCGGCGGCATCCTTTGTATCAATGCCATGCCCCAGGGAGAATATGACACCTATTTTATCAAGATCGATAATTGTAAATTCAAACATAAGGTGGTCCCCGGTGATACCATGATACTGAAGATGGAATTACTCAATCCCATCCGCCGGGGCATCTGCGAAATGAGGGGAACGGTCTATGTCGGAAACAAGATCGCTACTGAAGCAGACCTTATGGCTCAACTGGTAAAGAGAAGTTAAGAGAAGTTTATTTAGCATTTTTGTGTCAAATAAGTTTATTTTTGTGAAATGCCGGGCATTAGCCGCCGGAGGCGGTATGTCCGAAGGACAGAAATTAGCGCTTTACCGGGAATGCGCTATTTTTTTTATAAAGTGCATTTCCGGCTGGTTCCTCAGCATTTTTTATGAAGAAAACAGTTATCCATAAGGACGAGGAAATAATGATCCAAGAAACTGAAAATCAACCAATTGACCGTCGAATGATCCATTCTTTAACGTCTATTCACCCGGACGCCAAACTCGCACCCAACGTCCAGGTCGATCCGTTCACCATGATCCATAAAAATGTAGAAATTGGAACAGGAACCTGGATTGGCAGCAATGTGACGATTATGGAAGGCGCCCGTATCGGAAAAAACTGTAGAATCTTCCCTGGAGCTGTAATATCTGCTGATCCTCAGGATCTTAAGTTTGACGGCGAGGAAACAACCGTCCAAATCGGGGACAATACGACTATCCGTGAATTTGTCACCATTCACCGTGGTACCCGCGACCGCTGGACCACTATAGTAGGCCGGAATTGTATGATCCTTGCCTATAGCCACATTGCCCACGACTGTATCATCGGTGATAACTGTATCCTTAGCAATAACTCCCAGGTAGCCGGCCACGTCGTTCTTGGCGACTGGGTTATCCTGGGGGGTATGTGTGCCATTCACCAGTTTGTAAAGGTCGGTTCGCATGTATTCATCGGCGGCGGCTCCCTGGTGGGAAAGGACATTCCTCCTTATATCAAGGCCGCCCGTTTACCCCTGAGCTATTCCGGCGTCAATTCCGTAGGCCTCAAACGCCGCGGTTTCACCATCGACAAGATCAACCACATTCTCGATATCTACCGTGTCATCTACAATAAAGGGATGAATACCAGCCAGGCCCTGGAGTTCCTGGAAGAAGAGTTCCCGGCCAGCGACGAACGCGATGAGATCATCGGTTTTATTCGTGAAAGCGGGCGCGGCATTATTAAACGCTACAGCAAAAGCAGCTTTGATGAGGATTACGCTGACTGATGCCGGCAAACGGTTCAATCGCGACTGGATCTTTCGTCATCTTGATCACGAATTCTTCCCCGGCCATAGTTATGCCATCACCGGTTCCAACGGCTCCGGTAAATCCACTTTGTTACAGGCCATTGCGGGCGCCATCGATCTCAGCGAAGGACGGATTGGTTATGAAATGACGGGTGACCAGGTCTACCGCCATCTCTCCCTGGCTGCCCCCTATCTCGAAGTCATCGAAGAAATGACCGTCACGGAATTCCTCACCTTCCACCAGGGATTCAAACCCTTTTTACCCGACCTCTCTGTCAAAGACATCATCCGCCAGGTTGGCCTCGAATCCGCCGCCGACAAACAGATCCGCTATTATTCCTCCGGCATGAAACAGCGCGTTCGTCTTGCCCAGGCCCTTTTCTCCGACACGTCCCTTCTCCTGCTGGATGAACCCACCCCCACTCTCGCCGCGGACGGCATAAGCCTTTACCGCCGCCTGACGCAGCAATATGGCGGAGGCCGCATCGTCATCGTCAGCTCAAACGATCAACAGGAATATGATTTCTGCGAAGAAATAATTAATATTATGGAGTATAAATAGTCACCCGTATGGTCCGGAGTTCCTTTAAAATCGCCCGGGTACTGAGACGCTGCCATTATCATCACTCTCTTCTTCATGCAGGCCCATGAACTATATTATTTCAGGCTTTCCTCTGCAGCACTGGTGGTGCGTAATCACTGTTATCCCTGGGTCAATAAAGTATATGCGCCGGATGATATCTCCGCGGTAGTGCTGTACAACGACCGAAATGGCGTAGTGGCAATGAATATCCGGACGAAGGACTTTTGCAGCTACCGGTTCGGCGCCGACAGTCTCAAAAAAGACACCTGGGGGGCCTTGCGAGCTGAATTGGAGGGATTGGGTATACCGGTGATCAGCGAGATCCGGGGATTGTCGGAGCCTAGCGCTGGCTCGCGATCAGCAGATTCAGGTCCGTATACTTCAAATCGAATCGCTGACTGAGATGGAAATTCGTCAGCGCTCCTTTGAACAGGTAGATCCCGCTTCGCAGATGGATCTTATGCCATACCAGGTTCTCGAATCCACCTTCTTCTCCCGCCTCCAGCAGCAGCGGCATCAGCACATTGCTGATGGCATGTGAGGCCGTACGGGCGAAACCCGAAGGGATATTCGGAACGCAGTAATGGATAACCCCATATTTGGTAAAGACAGGCTGTTCGTGTGTAGTGATCTCCGAAGTCTCGAAACAGCCGCCGCGGTCGATGCTGACATCGATGATGACGCTGCCGGGCCGCATATTGCTGACCATCTCTTCGGTAACAACTACCGGGGTACGGCCGCTCTGTGAAGAAAGTGCGCCTACTGCTATCTCGCAGGTCTTGATCTGTTTGGCCAGGATCCGGGGCTCCATCACGGAGGTCCACATACGCTGGCCGATATTATTCTGCAATCGCTTCAGCCGATAGACGCTGTTGTCGAAAACCTTTACAGAAGCGCCCAGCGCCAATGCCGCACGTGCGGCAAACTCGCCAACGATGCCGGCACCCAAAATAATAACCTTGGTCGGCGGAATACCGGATATGCCACCCAGCAATACGCCCTTTCCATGATTGGCTGAGCTCAGGTATTGCCCGGCGACAAGCATTACCGCACTTCCGGCGATTTCGCTCATACTGCGGACGATGGGATAGGTGCCGCTGTCGTCTTTCAGGTTTTCAAACGAAATACCTGTTATACGTTTGTCCATCATCTTTTGGAGGAGGTCGGCCTTCATGGCGGAAAGATGGATGGGGGAAATAATGATCTGGTTCATCTGCAGAAAAGGGAGGTCCTCTTCGATGACCGGCGCGCTTTTTACGAGAATCGGTGCTTTAAATACCTGCGACTTGTCGGAAACGATAAAGGCCCCGGCCTCACTGTAATCCCTGTCCCTGTAGTGAGACGCTTCCCCTGCATTGTGTTCGATCACGACCTCATGCCCATTGCTCACAAGCACCCCGACCGCATCCGGCGTCAGCGCAATACGGTTTTCCTGGAAAGCCGTCTCCCGGGGAATACCGATATGCAGAGGCACCCCCTTGGGTTTGACATCCAGGGTTTCTTCTAAAGTTTCGTAGCTGAAAGAGGTACTAATGACTGGTTTTTGCTGCGACATAATATGCCTGTCAAATTACAATTTAAAATTGATTTTAACGGTTGGATTTTCAAACCGTAATTTTACGGATATCGGGATCGATGACCTCCAGCCGGAGGTGTATCGTCTCCGGCGGAAAAATTCCCGGCGCCCTGTCCGGCCATTCCACAAGACAAATATCACCGCTGTACAGGACATCTTCAACTCCGGCCCGGATAGCCTCTTCCTCGTCTTTGAGCCGGTAAAGGTCTATGTGATAGATCTTTCCTCCCTCATACCGGTATTCGTTGATGATAGAAAACGTGGGACTTCCGACGGTATCGGTAACCCCTTTTATGGAACATAAGGCATGGATAAAAGTTGTTTTCCCCGCCCCCATGTCCCCATGAAAGGCAAAGACGGCCCGGAGCGGAAATTGCTGCCAGAAAAACCTGGCGGCAGCCTCTATCTCCTGCAAATGAAAACGAAGTTCCATAGCGCAAATATATCGGTTTCCGATCAGTAACTTTGTGTACTACATATATGGAAACTATCAACTGGAAAATAGAGGGGATGAGCTGCTCTACCTGTGCACTCACCATCAACAAATATCTTGAAAAAAAGGGGCTGAAAAACATTAGGGTCAGCCTTGCCAGCGGCGACGTCAGCTTTGACAGTTCCGGCGGCTATGACCAGCAATCATTACAGAAGGGTATTCAGGATCTGGGTTATACCGTCGTAAAGGAGGCGGCCCCCGGATCAGCGCCGGCAAAACCGCCACTTAACAAACACCTCTGGTATTTTCTTTTTTGCCTGCCATTTACCCTTCTGCTTCTCTTGCATATGGTGACCATGCACCCCGGATGGATGAGCTCTGCCAATTCCTGGCTGATCCACCTGATAGGCCCTTTTGTCCGGCCCTGGAGCCAGTTCGTTCTTTGTCTGCCCGTATTTTTGGCCGGCATGCGTTTTTTTGGCCGCAGCGCTCTCAAAAGCCTGCTCAACGGCCTACCAAACATGAACGTGCTCATCGCGATCGGAGCCATCGCCGCATTTGTCTATAGTCTTACCGGTACGCTGCTGGGCCTTGGTCCCGACTATCTCTTTTACGAGACTACGGCCTCTATCATTACCATTGTTTTCCTGGGCTACTACCTTGAAGACGCCTCCGTACAGGCGACACAGCGATCGCTCAACAGCCTGGCGGCCACCCGGAAGACCATTGCCAATATGATCGCCTTTGACGACCAGCACCAGGAGGTCCTTTTTCCAGTCGAAAGCGACCAGCTGAGAAGCGGCGACCTGATCCTCATCCGTTCCGGAGAGGAAGTGCCGGCGGATGCCAGGATCCTCTGGGGTGAGGCCGGTGTCGACGAATCCATCCTCACGGGAGAAAGCCTGCCTGTCGATAAAAAAGGAAAAGATACCCTCATCGGGGGGAGCCTTCTTGTTTCCGGAACAGTAAAAGCCCAGGTGACTGCGGCCACAGGTGACTCTGTACTCGCGGGCATTGTCCGGATGGTTCGGCAGGCACAGGGTGAGAAACCTCCTATTCAGCAGCTTGCGGACCGGATCAGCGCCGTTTTTGTCCCTGTAGTGCTGGGACTCGCCGCCCTGACCTTCCTGGGAAATTATTTGTATTGGCATGAAGTGGCTCCCTCCCTGATGCGCTGTATTGCCGTATTGGTCATCGCCTGCCCCTGTGCCATGGGGCTGGCTACACCCGCCGCCATCGCCGTTGGGCTGGGCCGGGGCGCCCGCAAGGGGATTCTCTTCCGCAATGCGCGTCACCTCGAAGCCTTTAAAGACATCCGCCAGATAGTGTTGGATAAGACCGGCACCCTGACGACGGGCGAATTTTCTGTCAGCCAGTGGCATCTGTACCCTGACGCCGGCATCACACCAGAAAACTTTAAAGAAATAGCCTTCTCCCTCGAAAAATATTCTACTCATCCTATCGCCAAAAGCATTACCCGCGAATGGAAGCCTGCGGCGGGCGGAACCGGCGGAAGGTCGGGCCTTCGCTGGCAAAAGGTCGAAGAAGTAAAAGGCCTCGGCATGCGCGGCGAAACAAAAGAAGGGGACATTTACTGGGCGGGGTCTTATAAGGTTGCGGCAAACCTTACCTCCGATGCCACACACAATGTCTACATCGTCTGTAACCATCGGCTCCTGGGTTACATCGACGTAAAGGATACCCTTCGTCCCGAAGCAGCCGGTGTCATCTCCTGGCTGCACAGCAAAGGCATACATACCATCCTGCTGAGCGGAGACAGAAAACAGGCCTGCCAGGAAATCGCCGCTACCCTGGGTATTCAGGAGGTGCTGGCGGAACAGACACCCGAACAGAAGATGGAACAGGTGACCCGCCTCAACAATGAAATGCCCACCGCCATGGTGGGCGACGGCATCAATGACGCTCCGGCCCTTGCCCGGGCCACCATTGGCATTTCCATGAGCGATGCCTCACAACTCGCTGTCCAGACCGCTGACGTCGTGCTGATGAACAACGGCCTGCAGCAGTTGCCCGCCGCGCTGGGGCTGGGCCGTCAGACCTTTTCGACGATAAAAGGCAATCTTTTCTGGGCCTTTTTCTACAACATCATCGCCATACCGGTGGCGGCCTTTGGACTTCTGACACCGGCCCTGGCCGCGCTTGTGATGGGATTGAGCGACGTGGTCCTGGCAGCCAATTCACTCCGTCTCTATGTAAAAAAAGTGGCCTGAATTAATGAGCATATCTAAAATGACAAATCCAAATAACGAAAACCCGGACCTGATCGCTATTCTGCGCCAGTACTGGCACTACAACAGCTTCAGACCCCGGCAGGAAGAGATCATCCGTTCAGTACTGGCCGGAAAAGATACTCTTGCGCTTTTGCCCACGGGCGGCGGGAAATCAATGTGTTTTCAGGTGCCTGCCATGGCCCTCCCGGGTTTGTGCCTTGTGGTCAGCCCTCTCGTCGCCCTCATGAAGGATCAGACCGACAGCCTCCGAAGGAAGAACATCACGGCCTTTTCCCTTCACAGCGGGATGACCCGTAAGGAAGTCATCAACACCCTGCAACTGGCGGTCGGCAGTAACTGTAAATTTCTTTATGTATCTCCGGAAAGACTGGAGACCGGCCTTTTTGCCGAGTACCTGCTCTCTTTGAAAATCAGCTTTGTAGCCGTCGACGAGGCCCATTGCGTATCCCAGTGGGGATATGACTTTCGACCATCCTACCTGCGCATTGCAGCCTTACGCGAACTATTACCCGAAGTTCCGATGCTGGCTCTCACAGCCTCTGCCACGCCTTCCGTGATGGACGATATCGTTGAAAAGCTTGAAATGCGGGATCCCGCGGTTTTCCGTCTGCCCTTTACCCGGCCCAATCTTTCTTACAGCGTCTTTACGGTCAGCAACAAACAGCAAAAGATAACAGAAATATTGTCGAAGGTCACCGGCAGCGCCATCGTCTATTGCAAGACCCGCCGGGCTACAAGGGATATCAGCGAAGGATTGATGCGGCAGGGCATCCCCGCCGTCGCCTATCATGCCGGTCTTCCCCAGGAGGAAAGAATACAACGGCAGGAAGACTGGTTAAAAGACAAGGTGAGGGTTATCGTTAGTACCAATGCTTTTGGCATGGGCATCGACAAAGCCGCCGTAAGGGCCGTCATACATGCTGATGTCCCTGAATCTATAGAAAACTATTACCAGGAATCCGGCCGCGCCGGAAGAGATGGCCAGAAGGCCTATGCTGTTCTCCTCGCGGCGGAAGGCGAGACAGCCAGGCTCGAAGCCATGCCCGATGCCCGTTTCCCTGCTATGGACAAGATCAGGCCGGTCTATCAGCACCTCATGAACTATCTCCAGCTGCCGGCCGGTTCGGGGGAAGGGAACTACTATGATTTCGACGTCTCCGTCTTCACAGACCGCTTTGACCTGGAGATGTCGACAGCGATGAATGTGATAAAAGTGCTGGAGCAGGAAGGGATGATCAGTTTTCAGCAACAGGTCTTTTTGCCGGCCAAGATCCGGTTCATTATCGGGAAAGAGACGCTCTATGATTTTGAAAAGGATCATCCGGAGCTGGAGGCTCTTATCCATGCCTTGCTGCGTATGTACGAGGGCATCTTTGATCAGCCGGTGACGATCCGGGAGAGACAGCTGGCCTGGCAGCTGCACAAACCTCAGCCTCAGCTTCTCGCCGAGCTGGGTCAGCTGGAAGCCCTCCGTATCATCGAGTATACACCCGTAAAGGAGTCTCCTCAATTATACTTTTTCCGGAATCGTGTGGCTGTAGAGGAATTATATATCGATCCTGTCAACTACAGGGAAAGAAAAGAGGTATATGCGAATCGCATCCGGGCGATGATCCGCTATCTCGGGCTCAATGGCGAATGCAGAAGCCGCTACCTGGCTCATTATTTCGGCGATAAGGATGCTGCTGAATGCGGGATCTGTGACATCTGTCTGCAGGAAGCGCGGCGTAAGGAGCCTGCTGCGCGGCGGCGTTGAGTGGAGGGCCGCACCGTCGTTGATAGGTGTGGCGCCGTTGATCCGGTCGCCGGTTATACCTTCTCCGCCAACAACTGGCGGATCAGTTCTTCCAGCTCTTTCAGTCTCCGTTCCATTTCCGGCAGGCTACGGCTAATAGCCTGGCTGCGCAGAGCGCTGGTATATTCATAGGCCGGACTGCCAGTCACGGCTCCCCCCTGCGATTTTATGGACTTGGTGACACCGCTTTGCGCATTGATCCGGGCTCCATCCGCAATCTGCAGATGCCCTACGAGTCCCGCCTGTCCGCCGATCATCACTCCGCTGCCTATCTTTGTACTGCCGCTGACGCCGGCCTGTGCGGCAATGACGGTGTGGTGTCCTACGTCCACATTATGAGCTATCTGGATCAGGTTGTCCAGCTTGGCGCCGGTGCGGATGATCGTGGATCCCATGGTGGCCCGGTCAATAGCTGCATTTACACCGATCTCGACATAATCCTCTATCACTACATTACCGATCTGGGGAACCTTTTTAAAAGTGCCATCTGCCTGTGGGGCAAAGCCAAATCCGTCCCCGCCGATGACTGAGCCGGCATGAATGGTCACGTGCGCGCCGACGACACAATTGTGATATATTTTTACGCCCGGGTGTAATACGGTGTGGTCTCCTATTCGTACATTATTACCAAGATATACCTGCGGATGGATCTTCACGTGTTTGCCGATGACTACATTCTCGCCGACATAGGCAAAAGCACCTACGAAGACCCCCTCGCCCAGTCTGGCTGTTTTTGCCCGGTAAGAGGGCTCCTGGATACCCGTCAGCTGCTGCGCCTCTATTTCCTGGTATTTGGTCAGCAAAGTAGCGAAGGCCGAATATGCATCGGGTACCCGGATCAGGGTGCTGCCGATGGACTGCTTAAGCTCCTGCGATTCGTTCACGATAATGACAGACGCGCCCGTTGTATATAGGAATTCTTCATATTTGGGATTAGCCAGAAAGGCCAGCTGACCGGAGACGGCTTCTTCTATCTTTCCGAAAGAACCTACGGAAGCGCTGGGGTCTCCTTCGGTCTTACCGTTAATCAACATGGCTATTTGGGCGGCAGAGAATTGCATATTTGGTGTGGTTTTTCAGGATGTAGTTCGCTACAAACCTGTGCTCAAATGGCAAATATAAAATTTTTTCACGGTGCTCGCCAGTGTTTGCTGAATGAGCGCATTATCTACCTGCGAAATGTCTTTTACAGACCCGTCCCTGAAGAGAATATTTATTTTTTCATCGGCCGAGTTATAGGTGGTGTTGACGGCCTGTCCGGTGAATACAAAATAGCCTGCCTCTTCCATCGTCACACCCAATTGCCGGCTTACCTTTTCTTTTAATCCATTTACGTAATTCCCATCGAAGGAAGTTGCCTGGAACCTGACTTTTAACAGTTGCCGGTCGATGAGTCCCCGGGAGAGACCGGACAACACTATGTCGGGATGAAACATCCAGTTCTTTATCGTTCCCATCACATCAAAATCGTCCAGCAGGCAAAATTTATCCAGATTTAAGGCTATGGGTGTCTGCGCCGTTTCGTCCTGCAAAAAGAAATCCAGCACCGGCGAACAGCACCGGACCTCCTCACCACGCGAGATCAGCTCCCGCGCCCTTTCCAGGATCCTGACCAGCATATTTTCCGCGCTGACCACTGTTTTGTGCAGATAGACCTGCCAGTACATCAGTCGTCGTGCCAGCAGAAATTTCTCGATCGAATAAATAGCCTTTTCCTCGACCATCAGCTCCCCGTTATTTACAGCCAACATCTTCAGGATGCGATCGTATCCGATCACGCCTTCGCTGACACCTGTGAAGAAGCTGTCGCGGGACAGATAATCCATCCGGTCCATATCGAGCTGCCCGGATACCAGCTGGTGCAAAAAATGCTTGGGATAATCATTCGTAAAAATACGAATCCCCGTCTCCAGCTGCCCGCCGAACTCTTCATTCAGCACCTTCATGATCAGGAGTGACAGCGCTTCGTGATCAACCCCTCTTATCACCACATTCTCGAGGGCATGCGAGAAAGGACCATGCCCCACATCGTGCAAAAGAATGGCCACTTTTACGCCTAATTCTTCCTCCTCACTGATAACGACGCCTTTACGCCGCAGCTCCGCTACCGCATTCCCCATCAGGTGATAGGCACCAAGGGAATGATGCAGACGGCTATGGACAGCACCGGGATATACCAGGTGGGCGAACGCCATTTGATGAATCCGGCGCAGACGCTGATACCAGGGATGTGCAACAATATTCAGCAGTAAAGGATGATCCAGTGTAATGAAGCCGTATACCGGGTCATTGATGATCTTACGCGAAATTTGGGCCATTCCTGTGTGGGTTTTGTTAAAACGGTCAAAACAATCTAAAACAAATGTCAAATCTAATTAAAATTGGCTGAGAGTTTGTAGTTTGTGGGATATGCCACTAGCAAAAATACTCTGGGTTGACGATGAAATAGAAAGCTTGCAATCTCAGATCCTCTTCCTCGAAAATAAAGGATATGAAGTAACAGCGCTGACCAACGGCTTCGATGCCATTGACTTCGTAAAGGATAACATTATAGATGTAGTTTTAATAGATGAAAGCATGCCTGGGATCACCGGGCTTGAGACCCTGGCCAAGATAAAGGAAGCTAACCAGCAGATCCCCGTCGTACTGATCACAAAGAACGAGACGGAAAATCTCATGGACGACGCCATCGGCAGCCAGATCTCGGATTATCTCATAAAACCGGTCAATCCCAACCAGGTACTCCTCAGTCTGAAGAAGATCATCGATAATAAAAGACTTGTTGCCGAAAAAACAACAACCGCCTATCAGCAGGAATTTCGCAACCTTTTCATGGCCCTCAACAGCAACCCGAACTACAATGAGTGGATGGACCTCTACAAAAAGCTGGTCTACTGGGAGTTGGAAATGGAAAAGTCCGACAGCCCCGAAATGCGGGAAGTCCTGCAGGCGCAGAAACAGGAGGCGAATAACGAATTCTTTAAATTCGTATCGAAGAATTATGCCAGCTGGGTAAATCCCAAATCGGCAGAGGGACCCATCATGTCCCACAATCTCTTCCAGTTTAAAGTCCTGCCTCATGTAGAAAAAGGCGTTCCTACTTTTTTTATCCTGCTTGATAACCTGCGCATCGACCAGTGGAAGGCGATCCAGCCCATCTTTGCAGAAAGTTTTCGCATCCTGGAAGAAGACAGCTTCTACAGCATTTTACCCACGGCCACCCAATACAGCCGCAACGCTATATTTTCAGGTCTGATGCCGCTGGACATCGAAAAACAATTTCCTTCCCAATGGAAGAATGATGATGAAGAGGGAGGTAAAAATCTTTTTGAAGAAGAATTTTTCCGGGGTCAGCTGAAACGCCTGAAAAAAGACCAACTAAAAACCTCTTATACCAAGGTCCTTAATTACCAGGCCGGGCAGGATCTGGTAAACAATATTCACAACCTCCTGAACAACGATCTCAACATCATCGTTTATAACTTTGTGGACATGCTCAGCCATGCCCGCACCGAGATGGAGGTATTGAAGGAGCTGGCCAGCGATGAGATCAGTTACCGCAGCATAACGGCCAGCTGGTTCGAACATTCCCCGCTGCACCAGGCCCTGAAAAAAATAGCCGATAAAAAGATCAATCTCATTCTTGCTACCGACCATGGCAGTGTGAGGGTAAAGACTCCCTATAAAGTGATCGGAGATAAACAAACGACAACCAATCTCCGGTACAAACATGGCCGTAATCTTAACTACGAGGCCAAGGAAGTACTAGCCTTCCGCGATCCGAAGGAAGCAGGCCTTCCGGTTCCTACCGTCAATTCTTCCTTTATATTCGCCCGGGGCGATGGATTTCTCTGTTATCCGAACAATTACAATTACTATGTCAACTATTATCGAAATACGTTCCAGCACGGCGGCATTAGCCTGGAGGAAATGATCATTCCGGTTATCCGGATGACCACAAAAAATACCTAGAGCCGAGCACGGCGAGGCTGGCCGAAGGCCCGATAAAAATGAATTGAGCACAGGGCCTATATTTATCAAAGGCCCAAGTGCTCAATCTTTCCACATTCAGTGGATAAAATAGGAAAGCGTTATTCCCCCCGCGCCCCATTATGTAGTAACTTTGAAGGTAATGATGACACGAGCGAAGCGACTGCATCGGACCATTTAAAAAACATTGACTCCCGATGAAATTCAATCAATCAACACTCGATAAGATCGAGCGAATATTGGATGAAACGGAATACATCGTACGCTACGAAAGAGGCAACTTCCAAAGCGGCTATTGTATTCTCGAGCAAAGGAAAGTGGTGGTGCTGAATAAATTCCTCCAGCTGGAAGGTCGTATCAGCACCCTTATCGATATTGTCCCCCAGCTAAAGATCACTCCTGACATGCTCAGCCCCGAAGTAAAAAAGATCTACGACGACGTACTCCTCATGGCTCACCAGCTCAAAGAGGAAGGATGATCCGGCTTATTCCGTAACTTTATACCGTGAGTAATCCGCCAATAAAAATCACATTCCTGGGTACCGGCACCAGCACTGGCGTGCCGATGATAGCATGTCCCTGCGAAGTTTGCGCGTCTACCGATAAAAAAGATAAAAGACTTCGTACCAGCATTCTCGTTGAATCCCTTACTACTACCATCGTCGTGGATACCACGCCGGATTTTCGCTACCAGATGTTGCGCGCGAATGTGCGTCATCTCGATGGTGTGATCTTTACCCATCCGCATAAAGACCATCTCGCCGGACTGGATGATGTCAGGGCGTATAATTTTTTTCAGCATAAGGCGATGAATCTCTATGCCAATGAAATGACACAGGAGACTATTGTAAGAGAATTCCCTTATGCTTTTGCGGATATGAAATATCCCGGCATTCCTGACCTGAAGCTCAATGACATCGACAAAGATCCCTTTACCATCGGGGACATTACCATCCAGCCTATTCAGGTCTGGCATATGAAAATGCCTGTGCTGGGCTTTCGGTTTGGCGACTTTACCTATATCACGGATGCCAATCGCATCGACGAAAGCGAAAGAGAGAAGATCAGGGGCAGTCAGCAGATCGTTCTCAATACCCTTCGTCATGAAAAGCATATCTCCCATTTCTCTTTGGGAGAGGCAATAGAAGAAGTCCGCCAGCTCGGTGTACCCAGGGCCTTGTTTACTCATATCAGCCATCAACTGGGCAAACATGCGGATGTCGAGGCGACCCTCCCCGCGGGCATGCACCTCGCCTATGACGGCCTCGTCGTGGAAGCGTGAGGTGGTGCGGCCGGAGGCTGCTCTAAGAACCTCCGCCTGGCGCGCCATTTGCATTTCTTTAACATACGTTAAGAGTTTGTAAGTATAAAATCCCGTTAAACCTTCTCCCCGTCCGGCTGTCTATTATTGTCATAAAAACAGATGTATGAGAAAAATAGTCCTGATCCTACCGGTCGTCCTCCTGTTAGCGGCTAGCTCCTTCGCTCAGACAGCCGTTGAGTTCATTCCACAGGGTGGTTATACTTTTGCAAGCCATACCGATTTTCCGGACCTCTATGGCCGGGTCGGTGAAGCCGGGAATTATGGCGCAGCCGTCAAATTCAATTTTACCCGCAACTTTGGCATAGAAGTGCTTTATAATCATATGAGTACTACTTCCGGCCTATACTACTATGACGACCATACCCCCTATACCAGCGGGCACCTCAACCTGAATTATATCATGGCCGGGCCCGTCGAATCGTTTACTATCCCCAATTCAACCGTCAGACCCTTTATCGGAGCCATGCTTGGTGCGGCTATCATGTCTCCGGACGGCAATTCCACCTTTACGAAGTTTGCGACGGGAATCCAGCTGGGAACAAATATTTATGTATCACCCCGTGTCGGTATTCAGCTAAAAGCACAGCTTCTGTCACCTGTTGATGCAGCCGGCGGCAGCTTGTTTTTTGGCGGTTATGGTTCCGGCGGAGGTATCGATACCTATTCCTCGATGTACCAGTTCAGTTTGAATGCGGGCCTGATCATCGGCCTGGGGCGGATCCTTCCCGAACCGACCTATCGTCCTGCCCGCCGTCCCGGCCCGCACTATCGCCGGTATTACTACTAGATCGAGAGGGCCTGCAATATGCCGGAGCCCGGATTTAGACCGGGCGGTTCTGCAAAATGCCAGAGACAGACTCCAGGACCGCTGCCCTGTACAATTAATTGGTTGATCCATACCCCTCATTTGCGGCCCCGCTCAATGCGGGGCCTTTTTTTAAAAAAAAATAAAAAACTAACAGCCGTTAGTTTTGCTAAAAAAATATTTCTATCTTTGTGTTGCATCTGTCCTAAAATGACGGAACAGGGTGGAACCCTGGGCACAATTAATTCTTTATAACGATCGTTTGCCAGTGTTGCCAGGCAATAGCCCTATCGGTTGTTGCCTGGTTCTTTTAGGCCCGCAGGCACTGGCCCGGCCCGACATAAAACTAAATGCGTTTCACACATGGATTTTGCAACCGACGAACTCACTCAGCAGGTAGGCCGAACGGCCCGGGATTTTGCCAATCAATACATTAGGCCGCATGTCATGGAATGGGACGAGTCCCAGTGCTTCCCGCATGGCGTTTTTACCGAATTGGGCCGTCTTGGGCTAATGGGTGTGGTTGTTCCTGAAGAATATGGCGGTTCCGGCCTGTCTTACATCGAATATGTCACTGTCATCCAGGAGATATCCAAAGTCTGCGGCTCTATTGGCCTTAGCCTTGCCGCTCACAACTCCCTCTGTACAGGACATATTCTTGCCTTTGGCAATGAAACTCAAAAAAAGAAATACCTTCCGCGCCTCGCCAGTGGTGAAGCGCTTGGGGCCTGGGGTCTTACAGAAGCCAATACCGGCAGCGACGCCGGCAATATGCGGTGCACGGCCGTAAAAGAAGGAGAGGAGTGGGTACTCAACGGTACCAAAAACTGGATCACCCATGGCATCAGCGGCCATATCGCCGTGGTTGTCGCCCGCACCGGTGAACCGCGTGCCCGAAACAATGCTACTGCCTTTATCGTAGAAAGAGGGACAGCCGGCTTCAGCGGCGGCAAAAAAGAGAATAAGCTGGGCATGCGCGCCAGTGAGACGGCTGAGATGATCTTTGACCAATGCCGTATCCCGGATGCCAACCGCCTTGGAGACGTCGGGGATGGCTTCCGCCAGGCATTGGCGGTGCTCGACGGCGGCCGCATCTCCATTGCGGCACTTTCCCTTGGCATTGCCAAAGGCGCCCTGGAAGCCGCTCTTCAATACTCAAAAGAACGCCACCAGTTCGACCAGCCTATCTGTAATTTCCAGGGTATTTCCTTCAAGCTGGCAGATATGGCCACGGAGATCGCAGCTGCCGAACTGCTGACCTTCCAGGCCGCCGATCTGAAAAACCGGCACCTTCCTATGACGCGCCAGGCGGCTATGGCAAAATACTATGCCAGCGAGGTCGCCGTCCGGGCGGCCAACGACGCAGTACAGATCTTTGGCGGATATGGTTATACAAAAGATTTTCCTGTAGAAAAATTCTATCGCGACAGCAAACTTTGTACGATAGGCGAGGGCACATCCGAGATCCAGAAGATCGTCATCGCCCGCGAGGTGCTGAAAGGATAGTTTATTGCGGCAAGGAAAGCCTCCGGCAGCGGCAAGTAACAATTTTATAATATTTAGGTATTTCCACGCATCACTAGTTTTGCCCACAGAAAACTACAAGTGAATGGAAAGTGTTTCTGTGTTCGATGATCTCTACCACCAGTATCACCATGCGGTATACAGCAATATCCGCAAGCTGATCCGGCAGGAGGAAGCAGCTGAAGACATCCTGCAGGAAGTATTTCTTGCGCTTTGGGAGAACAGGCAGAAACTCGACAGCACAAGAGTTGCCGGCTGGTTATTTGTCACCAGCTATAACAAATCCATCAAATACCTGAAGAGAAAGAAACGCGAATCTGCCGTTCCTCTCGTCGACGAATTACTCCACAACAGCATCCCCGAAGAAGAAACCAATAGGGAAGAATGGCATCGTTTCCGCGTCTCCATGATCGAAGATGCCGTCAATCACCTGCCGGAAAGAAAGAAACGGGTCTTCCAGCTTTGCCGTTACGAAGGCAAGTCCTGTGACGAAGTGGCGCGGATAATGGATATTTCTCCCACCTCCGTAAAAGACTATCTCAAACAATCCAACCGTTTTATCAAGGAATATATATTCTCCAACTACACTGAACTTAGTCTGTCGATTGTTCCATTGCTGATCATTTACCTTGGACAATAACCGATTTTTCGTAACAATTCGGTAACACATGATCACATCACCTTTTTTTTGTTCCGGGGTATTTACTGACGAATGAAGAGCAAGCACACCCAAAGGCAAAGGTTAAAGGAAGAATTCGATCAGGAAGTAAGGTCGGGGAAGAAGACGCTGCCGGAAGAAAGCTCCGCGCGAATCCTCGACGCTCTTCATGTAAAAATCGCCGAGCGTTCCGGAACCGTCAGCCGGCTCCCGTTGCGAATACCTTTGTTCCGATGGTCTGCTGCGGCGCTGGTCCTGCTGCTGGCCGGCACCCTGTGGAGGAGTTATTATCATAAAGCGGCGGTACGCTCTCTTCCTAAAAACATGGCACAGGTCAGGCGTACTAACGAAAGCCCGCGCGAGCTGAGCCATTTGCTGCCGGACGGTTCTACCGTTGTACTGTCACCCGGAAGTTCGATATCTTATTACCCGGCTTTCGAACCCGGTCATCGGAATATTTACCTTACCGGGAAGGCCTTATTCGACGTAAAAGCAGAAGCCGAACGGCCATTCACCGTCTATGCGGGCGATGTGAATACTACGGTCTTGGGTACCCGCTTTATTGTAGACGCCCTCGCACGTGAAAAGGTAAACGTGCATCTGCTGGAGGGGAAGGTGGTGGTCCGGGCAGCTGACAAAGGGCTGGCCATGCGGGAAGTCTACCTGGCGCCGGGACAACAGTTCGAACTCGATAAAATACACCGCCAATATGCCGTATCGGCTTATCATGACAGCAGTGTTGCTACGGCTGTCCCAAAGAAAAGAGTCTCTCCGGCTGTGATCAACTTTCCGACCAATACCTCTATCCTTGAATTCAATCAGGAACCCCTGCCTCATGTACTGGCCAGTATCGGCCGAAAATATGGGGTTGAGTTCAGGCTGAATGGCCATAGATTCAACACCATACTGGTGACGGGCAAGTTCCTTCCATCCGATTCCCTATCGTCCGTTCTTTCCATGCTGGGCAGTACCAATAAGCTGTCCTTTACGGAATCGGGCGACACGATTGTAGTTGCCGCCGCGCACCCCTAAAAAATAAAAAAACAGGATATGTCATTTACCAGGCTTTCAACCGCCCGCCGGTGGTTGTATGGGATCTTGCTGACCCTAACCCTACCGGCTATGGCGCAGGAAAAAACAGAACTAACGGGTATCGTCACCAACGAAAAAGGCGAATCCCTCAGCAGTGTCTCCGTTGTCATGATCGCTGCCGGATCCAATGAAAAACGCAGTTTCTCTACGAATGAAAAAGGGTTGTTCACTGCTTCCGGGCTCAGGACCGGAGAAAAGTATGAGCTCACTTTTACCAGCGTCGGATATGAGACGTATCTGCTGAAAGATTTCGGAATAAAGGCCGGCGTCAATAATTCCATCATCATTCGAATGAAGCAAATCGCCGCCGGTCTCAATGAAGTGGTGGTAATTGGTTATGGCTCTGTGCTGAAAAAGGATGTCACCGGATCTGTTGCATCAATAAAATCGGATAAGATCAGCGAGATTGCGGTCACCGATGTGACGCAGGCTTTGCAAGGACGTGTCGCGGGTGTCACCGTACAGACGCAGAGCTGGAAACCCGGATTTACTTCACAGGTAAGGATTCGTGGTAACCGGTCGATCAATGCTTCCAATGAACCCCTGTATGTCCTGGATGGCATACCTACGGTGGATGCTATCGATCAGCTGAATCCCAATGACATCGAATCCATCGATATTCTAAAGGACGCATCCGCAACCGCTATCTATGGCAACAGAGGGGCCAATGGCGTCATAATCATTACCACAAAGAAAGGCGTCCAGGGCAAGACCAATATCGAATACAACGGGTATGAAGGCCAGCTGAAGAACCGACCCCTTCCCGAACTGATGAACGCCGCCGAGTTTGTTGAATACTCTCGTGAAGCACAACGGAATTCTCTGGGTGGGGCCTATGATCCAAAAGCCAGCAAAGACAATGACTTCAAGAACGACCAGCTGGTGGCCACACCTTATATGTTTAAAAATATGCAGAATGCCTGGGCCAGCGGCACCTATGATCCTTCGAAGCTGACAAGCACGGACTGGTTGAGCTTTGGCCTTCGGACGGGCAATGTTCGCGACCATCAGCTGACCATTCGCGGCGGGGGTGACAAGAGCCGTGTTTTGTTGTCCGGCGACTATTATAATAATGTTGGTGTTGTCCGCGACCAGGACTATACCCGGTATAATGCGCGCATGAATTTTGAAATGAATGTGTTTAAGAATGTCAAAGTGGGTACGGATGCGGTATACAGTCATTCCCTGCAGGATGCCGGCTGGTCCGATGTGTTTGACGGTTATGGATTGAAAAGTTTCAATCCTCTCGCCTCTCCCTACAATGACGACGGCACCCTGGCCCTATATCCAACAAATAATACCCGTACCCCTAATCCCGTAACAAATTTCGGAAATACGAAAAGGGTAGTCAAACAGGATCGGTTCCTGGGTAATTATTATGTAGATGTCTCTTTTCTGAAAGGATTTGATTTCCGGAGCAGTCTGGGGATCGACTATCGGTCGCAGCAAAATCTCAATTTCGATGCTGCGAATACTGCGTCCGCCGGCGGCCAGGCTCCATCAGATGCGTTGAACCTGGGATTGCACCGGTCGATGTATACTTTGGAGAACGTGCTCAGCTATCGTAAGACGATCCACCACGATCATTCTATCTATGCCACCCTGCTGCAATCTATCCAGGGGTCGACGGAAGATACCAGCATTATCGCCGTATCCAATCTGCCTTATGACCAGCAGCTGTATTATAATGTAGGAAGCGCTCTCACTATCAGCGGGATCAAGAGCAATTACTCCCACTGGAGCCTGGCGTCCTTTATGGGTCGGCTGAACTATGCGTTCAAGGATAAATATCTTGCTACTTTTTCAGCTCGTTACGACGGATCTTCCCGCCTGGCAGAAGGACATAAATGGGTGGTCTTCCCATCGGTGGCGCTGGCCTGGCGTATCAAGAGCGAGTCTTTTCTTAAGGATGTCAGCGTGCTGAACGAACTGAAAATACGCGGTGGCTGGGGCCGGACAGGAAACTCGGCTATCGCACCGTATAAAACGGAAGGAGCATTATCCATTGTTCAGTATGCCTTTGGAGACGCACCAGCACTTGGGTTCTCCCCCCTGGAAATGCTTAACCCATCCCTTACCTGGGAGACTACCGGCCAGTACAATGCCGGCGTCGACTTCGGCCTGTTCAATGGCCGTATTTCGGGAAGCGTGGATGTATATAGCCAGAATACCTACAACCTGCTCCTCAGCCGCAACCTGCCAACGGTATCCGGCTTTTCTTCCATTCTCAGCAATGTCGGGAAAACGAGCAACAAAGGCGTGGAAGTCGCTCTCAGCACCGTCAATATACGCAGAAGGGATTTCGAATGGCGTACGGATTGGGTATATGCTACCAATCGTCAGCGTATCGTTGAGCTTTACAACGGAAAACATGACGACGTAGGCGCCAATTGGTTCATCGGCAAACCGGTGCAGGTGTTCTACGATGTTACAGACAATGGGATCTGGCAAAATACCGATGCAGACAAAGCCGAAATAGCAAAATACAATGCCAATGGTTCTACCTTCAAACCGGGGGATATCAGACCCCGGGACCTGAACCACGACTATAAGATCGACGCATCGGACCGGTATATCATCGGTCAGGCCGATCCCAAATGGACAGCCAGCCTGGGCAATAATTTCAGGTATAAGAATTTCGATGCTTCTTTTTTCTTGTATGCCGCGGTCGGTCAGACGGTGTACCACGATCTCGATATGCGTTTTGACGGCCGGTATAACCAGCCCAAGGTTGATTACTGGACACCCAATAACCCTGCGACCAAATACCCTCGTCCGCTCTTAGGCACGGCCGGTCTGAATTTTATCAGCCAGCTAAACTATTACAGCGGTTCGTTTATGCGCATGAAGAATATATCTGTCGGCTATTCGCTGCCTCCTGTCGCGCTGAAGAAGACCTACCTGCAGCGGTTCAGGATCTATGCCAGCGTTCAAAACCCATTTGTCATAACCAAATTCCCCGGGACCGATCCGGAAGGCGCTACGGGTTTTAACGAACCCAGTATAACAACCTACCTGATCGGCGCCAACATTATCTTCTAAGCACTATAAAAAAGTTAACATGAAAAAGATACTTAGCTGGATAATGGTAATGATTGCGATCATCTCCATTAGCGCTTCCTCCTGTAAAAAATACCTGAAAGAGACTGTCGTTGCAGGAGTCAGCTATCAGTTGTATGAGACTCCTGCGGGCATCGAAGGCGCTCTTGTATCGGCCTATAATACCCTGCGCCAGGACGTGCAGAGCGAGAACCTATTAACATTCAGCGATGCCGGCACCGATCTTTTTACCGTGGGTTCCGATGGCAATACCACCTGGAACGAATACCTGGTCACCCTGTCTTCCCTTGATTCCAGGGCCAGCGGTTTTTGGGATTATCATTATTCGGGTATTGGCCAGTGTAATGTCACCCTGGACTACCTGCCAAAAGTCACGGGCATGGATGACAGCCGCAAAAAGGTCATTGATGGGGAAGCCCGCTTTCTCCGGAGCTGGTATTATTTCGACCTCGTACAACACTATGGTAATGTCCCATTGGTGTTGGCTTCAACCAGCAAGGTCGTTACGGACTTCAAGCGTACACCGGTGAAAGACGTATATCTCAGCATCCTCTCCGATCTGAAACAAGCCTTT
>Ga0193716_1000149_pt1 | contig 41105 bp, 33 predicted proteins | sample U2c1metaG_FD_145901 | JGI IMG/M metagenome (GOLD analysis project Ga0193716, IMG submission 145901) | Soil microbial communities from a riparian zone of the East river system, Colorado, United States - U2c1 | ecosystem: Environmental > Terrestrial > Soil > Riparian zone | place: USA: East River...
AGGTGCGTATTGTGATCGCCGACAAACCTGTTCATGCCATAGAAAGAAGTATCGCGGCCGAAGGCTTACTGGCTCAACTAATCGTCGACAAATATGTCGACCACTTGCCTTTAAACCGGCAGATGGAACGGTTTAAAAGGAACGGCGTAACGATATCGGATAGTACATTAACTGACCTCGTACGCCAGAGCGCTGAACTGATAAAACCGCTGGGAGATGCCTTGTTAAAGGAAATGCTGCAGTATCAGTATTGGCATGCAGACGAAACCGGCATTAAAGTATTGGATAAGAAAAAGGCGAAAGACACGCACAACGGCTTTTTTTGGGTATATCAGACGGGGAACGCCCCGCTGGTCTACTACGATTATCAACCAGGAAGAGGAGCAAAAGGCCCTAATCATATATTAAGTTCCTTTCGTGGCCATCTACAGGTGGATGGATACGGCGTCTATGACCATTTTGATGACTGGGAACACATTAGCGTCATGCATTGTCTCGCCCATGCCCGAAGGTATTTTTTTGAAAGCCTGTCCAATGATGCGGCAAGGGCGGAGTACGCCCTAACGGCTATCCGGAAGCTCTATGATATAGAAGCTTATTGTAAAGAGCATTTCCTAACTAGCAGTCAGATCCGGGAAAAGCGACAGACAGAAGCCGTGCCTATTCTGGGCGAGTTGGGCAAATGGATGAAAGAACAATATATAGAGGTGCCGCCAAAAAGCGCCATAGGGGTGGCACTGGCCTATAGTATTAAACGCTGGGAGAAGCTCAGCATATATAGTACCGATGGTAAACTTCAGATTGATAATAACTGCGTGGAACGAAGCGTGCGACCTCTGGCTATCGGTCGGAAGAATTTTTTGTTCTGCGGTTCCCATGAAGCAGCTAAACGAACAGCCTTGCTATATTCCCTATTAGTCACCTGTAAACTCAATGATGTAAATCCCTATGACTGGTTAAAAAATGTGCTCATCCGCATAGCCGAACATCCCATCTCCCGAATAGCGGAATTGCTGCCACACAACTGGAAGGCCCTAAATGCCATGGTAGGTGAGGCAAACACTGTCGCGCACGAGCAAAATTAGCCGTTAGATCAATGTCATATGAGTATGTTCTGTCGGCGGGATACACACAGTTGTCAGTTCCGAAAAGGATAATACCGGGCAGATTGCTTCAATTGGATAGGTTATTGTGCAGGCAATTTATAATACAAGTGCAACATTCAACGGGGATAACCGTTACTAAAATACTGAATCGAAATCTATGAAAATAGCTAGAAGAGCATTAATTCTCTATATAGCCGGAATGATAGCTTTGGCAGGACATCTTCTTTTATTGAGTAATCATCCGACCAATTTATTCACTGACATAATATTTTATTTGGCCCCGGCAGCAGTATTGCTCGTTGGCCTTGTCCTTGGTTGGTTCGGATTTATGATTATTCAATATTCTAAAAGGATCCGTTCGTTTTATCTCCTTGGACTAAACCTCAGCTTTATCCTTTTCCTGATCACACTCGGATTTTTCCAGATTCAAGCCACACTGAAAGACAGACGGTATGGCTATGATCTTTCGAGCCGGTATATGCTCGAACTTGCCGACAAAAATGGACGTCGGTACGTAGCCAATGGATTTGAAAAGCTTCAACGCTCCTTTCTAGATCCCCGGCAGGTCCATCTATTGGGGTATCTTGCAACGCACCGGGACACTACGATCGGGTCGGGGAAAGATACCATCCGAACTCTTTATTACACTTATTTTTTGGGTAAGGACTCGGTTGCTATCCACTTCTCTAAGGTGGAAATGAAGGAAAAACACGCTAAGATCATTTCTTTTAACCAATTGCCTGCCTCCGATACTGCCTACCTACGACTCGATAAAGAATTTCATGAACAGCGGAAGAAAAAACTGGATTCCATTATTTCTCTACTGAAATCTGTAAAATAGGTATGACTCCCTGAGAGGGGACTCTTAGTCACCTGCAAGCTTAAATGAGTAAATCCTCCCGCCTGGTTAAAGGACATGCTCACCTGAATAGCAGCTCATCCCATATCCAGAATTGTAGAAATGCTGGCCCCAATGGAAAACAATAAATCCCAGGGCAACGGAAGTAAAAACCACCGCTTAATGCAAAATTAACCACTAGATTAACATCATTTTAGTGTACTCTGTCGGAGGGATACAACCCATCAGCCATTGAATTACATTAAAATAGTTAAATCAAGGAAGAAAATCGAACCGTATTCGAACCGAAGAAACCCGCTCCGGGAGCGGGTTTAAAAAAAAAGAATAAAAATGGTCGCCGTCCCTGTACAATTTTCGAACCTTTTTCTTATGGACCTGAAGCGGTTAGCCAACATAGTGGTTTGAAAATAAACGCATTGAGAACTTTTTTATGTCGGTAAAAATACCACTACCCACTTTGAACAATATCCTAATATGAGACAAAGTAAGGATTGATTTATACCTTAGACAAAAGAAACTATTATATGGAGGCAATAGACCTCATCGATAATTATCTACAAACTAGTACAATATCAGACAATGATATTGGGCAAATCCGAATTAATAGGGAATTACGATCCAGCCTTTGCAAGCACTTTCATGTTGATAAGAATAGACAGTTTGCAATTAAGTTGTTGAATACATTCATTGAGCAAAGGAAAGATCCTGACAAAGAAATCTTAATTGATGACTTAATGCTCGGGTGTTATATTTTAGGGCTTCATCGACAAATTGGAGACTGCCTTATTATTTGGAAAGCTAAAAATATCGATTATGATTCATACAGTGGTGTTGATATACAGTTAATAGCTTTTGCCGGCGTGGCGCCTACAATCAGTTTTTTACAAACAATAGCTGCTGATGATGCAAAAGATGCCTTAGAGTACGTACAAGCTTGTTTTATAGGCGGAGATTTTGACAACTTAGACAATTACTTTTCATCCGATAATTTGCCTTGGTGGATATAACTTTAACATTTGCAGGAGGTCACCTGGCTTAGAGAATGCTACGAAACTATGACATCTACAAACAAAGAAAATGTTTTACGAATGACAAACAAGGTTTCAAAAATGATTGAGGAATTGGAAAGGCTGGAGTACTTCAAATATGCTGATTCTGATGACCTAGAACACTTAAAGCTAGAGGTAGCTAAGGGGCTGGCGGAGGACAAAATCATACCGTTTGTTGAAGGAGATGGGCCTACATATAAAGAAATGGATCCACGCCATTACGCCTTGGATGGCGAGGATTTGTATGAACAAGGCGGTATTGTGGATGCTCTGCAAAAAATGACACCTTTTTTTGAAAAATTGAATATTAAATTGGCAATAACTGACCAATTGGAAGAGTATGATACCGAGAATCATTGGCTTAATTACGAAATTACCATAAACGGCAAAAAATATGTTGTTTTCAGAAACTTCGAGGGATATGGATGGGGTGAGGCAGCACAAAGATTTGCCGATATGATTAATGATCAGCTCAAACTTCAAGGAGTTGATGAAAGACTTTATTTGATGAATGGAGGAAACGAGGGTCGAGCTATTTTTTTGAATGACGAATTATCAGTTTTTATAACTCGCCTTGTAAAGGACATACGAGAACGCCCCTTAAAGACGGATGAATGGTGCCGGGTTATGTTAGTACAATATGCTGAAATAACTTGAACCGATTCCTGCAACTTGACAGGATTGAACCAGCCAATTACTGATTAACAACAAGATAGCTTCGCTCAAAAAAACTGATACTCATTGTTCGAACCGAAAAAACCCGCTCTGGGAGCGGGTTTCAGAAAAATGAACTATAAAAAGTCGGGAAGACAGGATTCGAACCTGCGACCCCTACGTCCCGAACGTAGTGCGCTACCGGGCTGCGCTACTTCCCGAAAAACAAAAAACAAGAAAACGGGTTGCAAAAATAAAACGATTCACCAATTTCTCAAAATAGTTTATTGCCTTTTCCCTATGATCCGGAAGGCGTCGCCCAGATGCTCCGTCAGATCCGACGGCAGCATGCTTTCCTGCGACCAGCTGGCCGCCGCACAGTCCCCCGCCAGCCCATGCAGATACACTCCCAGCAGCGCGGCCTCGCCAGGCGAATAAGCCTGGGAAAGCAGGGCCGTGAGGATCCCGGTCAGCACATCCCCGCTTCCGCCCTTCGCCATTCCCGCATTCCCCGTAGAGTTGAAATAGCCTTTCCCACCGGGCATGGCGATATAGGTATAATGCCCCTTCAGCACAATGATACACTGATGGTTCCGCGCCTGCTCCCGGGCCTTTTCTAGCCGGGAGAAGTCGTCCGGCGAAGGACCGAAAAGGCGTTCGAATTCCTTGGGATGAGGCGTCAGGATAGAGTAGGGGGGAACGGTCGCCCATAGCTCCGGATGCAAACCCAATATGTTCAGCGCGTCGGCGTCCAAAACCATCGGTTTCTTATACCGCGAAAAGACATCGCGTAGCAACACTACGGTCCGCTGATCCGTCCCGATACCCGGCCCGATCCCGATGACCGAATACTTATCTAATTCCCCGGTTACGGCAGTATGGATCTTCTCGTCCTCATCGACCTCGATCATAGCCTCAGGGCAGGTAGTTTGCAGGATGGCATATCCGCAACCCGGCACCTGGCAGGTCAGCAGACCGGCACCCGCACGCAGACAGGACCGGCTTGCAAGGACGGCAGCACCCATCTTGCCATAGCTGCCCGCTATCAGCAAGGCATGACCGAAATTTCCCTTATGCGCAAAATTTTTCCTGGGTTTGAAGATGGCGCCGATGATAGCTTCGTCAAGAAGTTCGGCTTCGCCCGTCACCTGCCGCAGATAGCCAGCGTCCAGGCCGATATCCAGGATATGAACATCACCCACGAACGGCTCGTTCTCCGGCATCAGGAAGGCCGGCTTATAACATTGAAAGCTCAGCGTATGGACGGACCTGATCATCGTATTCCCCCGCGATGTGCCGCTTACAAACATCCCGCTGGGAATGTCAATAGCGATAATCTCATTACCTGATGCATTCAGATGTCGCACCAGTTGTTCCGCCACGCCTTCCAGTTTACGGTTCAGTCCCGAGCCAAACAAAGCGTCGATCAGTACCTCCCCGGGTACAACGGGATAAAAATGCTCCTCCCCCTGGATGAAACGCACTTCTACGGGTGTCTGGTGAAGACGGGCCAGGTTGACCTGGAAGTCTTCGGTCCCGATATGACCAAATTCAAGGATATAGACGGTGACGGGGCAGTCCAGGCCAGAGAGCATCCGGGCAAGGGCCAGGCCATCCCCGCCGTTGTTGCCTTTGCTGCAAAAAATGGAAAAACTCCGGCTCAGGTAGCCATTCTTCTCCAGCCAGTTCAGGCAGGTGGAAGCAGCCCTTTCCATCAGGTCGATGGAGCTAATCGGCTCGTGTGAAATAGTGTACGCATCCCAGGCCCTGATCTGCTCGGCTGAAAAAATTTCCATACGGAAATTTAGGCAATTTTCTTCTTCACTTTCTTTTTTACGGGGTGGGCGGGCGCTTTTTTGATAGGATGATGAGCATGTACAGCCCCGCGGGAACGGGACACGACCTTCTTCTTTGGCACGGGTCTCACTTCATGGGGCTCTTCGCCGGCGCCCGTGTTGGATACCACCGTAGGATCGGATTCCCCTTCGTCAAAGCTCTCGTTGCCCTGACGATAGTCGCCGAAAAGGTCGCATAGACGTTTGGCTGAATAGACGTTCTTATAGTCGTTGTTGCTGAGGGCGATGATCGTCGCGTTCTCGTCCAGCATCCGGACAAAAACGGTCCTGTTGCCATGCCACCAGCCATTGTGATAGATAAGCTTCTTGCCATTGGGGATCATCAGCATCCGCCAGCCCAGGCCATAATTCCGCTGGCCGGGTTTCTCAAAGCTGTATCCCGAATAGGCACTGTCCAGGATGCCTTTGGAGAAGAGCTGGCCCGAACGCAGGGCCTGATCCCATTTATACATGTCGCGAACAGTGGAATAGACATTTTTGTCTCCATAGACCAGGTCGAGGAATTCCAGACGGAAGGGACGGCCATTCTGATAATAGGAGGGCATCGCCTTTGCCGAATCCGACAAAGTGTAGACATAGGTGTCCTGCATTCCCAGCGGTTGAAAAAAGGTCCGGTTAAGATAATCCGGGTAGGAGAGTCCCGACACCTTTTCGATGATCAGGGCCAGCAAGGCAAAATTCGTATTGGAATATTCAAAATGGCGATTGGCCACTCCGCTGAATACTTCCCGGTCACGTGCATGATCGACGATATATTGCAGTACATCCTTATTCTCGAGGAAAAAATGTTTGTTGACCCCTGGTTTGTCCATAAAATGAACATAGTTATGCAAACCGCTCCGGTGATTGAGCAGGGTCTGGATGGTAACAGTAGGAAAGGGGAAGCCCGGCAAATACTTGGCTACTGAATCATGAATGTCCAGTTTGCCTTCCTGCCACAGCTTCAAGGTGCTCATGGCGGTGAAGGTCTTGGAGACCGAAGCCAGGTGGAAAGCCGTATGATCATTGATCGAATCCAGTTTCCGCGCGGGATTGCGAAACCCCTTGTAGCGCTCGAAGATGATCACGCCATTCTTGGCCACCAGGACGCTGCCATTGAAATGCCCGCCCAACATCGGATCGAAAAAACGATCCGTGATCGAAGTGTAATGCTGCAATTCCGGCCCCGTCAGCGCAGGAGGAGGCGAAGTCACTGCGACGGTGTCAATTTGAGCGGATTTGGGAGGCTGGGCCTGACCACACGATACGACCAACATGGTTACGGACAACACTAAATATCCAATACTCTTCAAGCAACAATAATTAATTGGGTTAGAAAACGGCAAAAATAAAATAATCCGGTGTTAATTTGCATTCCATTTCGGAAAACTTAACGCAAAAAGCAAGGCAAAATTATGGCGGATAAGAAAACTACTAGTTACCCTAAAGAAAAGATTAACATACTTTTCTTAGAGAACATCAGTGATGCAGCGGTAAAACATTTTAAAGATTCGGGTTATGCCTCCGTCCGAAAGCTGGGTGGCGCCTTATCCGAAGAGCAGCTCATCAATGAGATCAAGGACGTTCACTTGCTGGGGATCCGCTCCAAGACACAGATCACCGCCAAAGTGCTCAACGCCGCCAAAAAACTCCAGGCCATCGGCTGCTTTTGCATCGGAGTCAACCAGGTTGACCTGAAATCCGCCACCAATCAGGGAGTTGTGGTTTTCAACGCCCCCTATTCCAATACCCGTTCGGTCGCCGAGCTGGTCATCGGCCTGGCTATCATGCTGATCCGCCGTATCCCCGACAAAAGTAAGGCCGCCCATGAAGGCTTTTGGCTCAAAGAAGCCAAGGGGAGTTATGAATTAAGAGGTAAAACGTTGGGAATCATTGGATATGGAAATATCGGCACCCAGGTCAGCATCCTGGCCGAAGCCCTCGGCATGAAGGTGATGTTCTATGACACGGTGACCAAACTCCCTCTGGGTAATGCCGAAGCCAAAAAGACGATCAAAGAAGTCGTCAGTCAGGCCGATATTATCACGCTCCATGTGCCCGAGACGGCCCAGACAAAGAATATGATCAATAAGACCGTCCTGAAGCAGTTCAAGAAGGGTTCGATCCTTCTCAACTACGCCCGGGGCGAAGTGGTCGACCTCGAAGGCCTGGCTAAATGCCTCCAGGAAGGTCAGCTCTCCGGAGCCGCAATTGATGTCTATCCCTGGGAACCGGAGAAGAACGGCGACAAGTTTACCACCCCCTTACAGGGCCTTCCCAATGTCATCCTTACCCCGCATATCGGAGGTTCGACCGAAGAGGCACAGGAGAACATCGGGGAAGACGTCAGCAATAAGCTCTTCCAATACCTCGAGACCGGCACGAGCCTTGGCAGCCATACTATTCCAGCGCTGAGCCTCCCGCACCAGGAAGGCACACACCGCATCCTGCATGTGCATAAGAACGTGCCGGGGGTGCTTTCTGAGATCAACCTTACGCTTTCCCAACACGGCATCAATATCCTCGCACAATATCTGAAGACCAATGACGAGATCGGGTATGTGGTGCTGGACATCGATAAACGCCTGTCCAACCAGGCGCTGGAACTGCTCAAGAAGGTCAAGCAGACGATCAAGACAAGGTTATTGTATTAGTAAAACCCGGCACGCCATGGCAACGACTCTTTTCCTGACCGCTGAATGGAAAAAACTCATCATGGCCAACTACCCGGTCGACCCGGCAGCTTTAAAACCCTTTTTACCGGCCCGGACGGAGCTGGATACCTGGGAAGGTGATGCCTATGTCAGTCTGGTTGGCTTCCAGTTCCGCGAGGTTAGAGTACGGGGCTGGTCGATCCCTTTCCATACCCGCTTCCCCGAGGTCAACCTGCGTTTTTACATTCGATTCAAAGAAGGGAATAGCTGGAAAAGGGGAGTGGTCTTCATCCGCGAGATCGTACCCCTGCCTGCCGTTACCTTCATCGCCAACACGCTTTTCCGCGAACGTTATATGAGTCTGCCGATGGCTTATCAGGAAAACCTCGATGGCCAGAGCCAAACCCTTCGATCGGCTTATCGCTGGAAATACAAAGGCCGCTGGAATCAGCTGAGCGTCCTTGCTGACAATACTGCCCGGCCATTGATCACCGGCAGCCAGGAAGAATTCATTACCGAACATTTCTGGGGTTATGCACATGCGGGAACGAATCAGACCAACGAATACCAGGTGGCGCACCCTCGCTGGGATCTCTATCCGGTTAGAGAATTCGAAGTCGAATGCGACTTCGGGAAATTATACGGCTCGGCATTCGCCGGTCTCGAAACGCGGCGCCCCCAGTCAGTTTTCCTCGCGGAAGGCTCACCGATAGAAGTATATAGCAAAAAGAAAGTATAGGTCCGGACGCGCTTGTTTTGTAAATTGGCCAATGCGTTATCTCGTTTATTCGTCCCTGCTCTTCCTCGTCGCCTGCGGCAGTAAAAAACCTGCGACGACCCTATTGCAGGACAGCATCACCATCCCTGTCGGGATAAAACAAGCGGATTTTGGTCATTACCATCTGGCCATCCAGCCCCGCAAAGAAGGCCAGTCAAGCGTTCTGATCCTTTATGACAGGACAACACATGCAATAGATTCCATCGACCTTGGCGAAGTCAGCGTGGACTCAGAGTATACCCATATTACAAATGTGACCCAAAGCCTCGCCTTTGATAAGCTGGCGCTGATCATCGACTGGCGCGGCGACAGCGATCATATGTATTCCAAATTGGTAGGCTATATGGGCGATACCCTAAAGGTCATCTACGAAGACCCTAACCCGGGCGGAATAAAGGAATTGAGCAGGAAGGATCAATGGACACTGACGGGACTTTCCTTTGGACAGGACCCGCTGACGGCTGAATACAATATCCTCTGCCCCCTTACCATTTCGCTGAAGACCGGCGAGGGTGAAATAAAAATGCCCGATACCGCCGCCGTGCAGTTCGAGACAGAAGCCCTGGAACCTATACTGGCACATCGCATCAGCAGATCAGGTGCGGGTATGGACTACATGATCGCCACCGGCGTAGCCTTTCGGATAGATACCATCTTCAATGTATCAAGAACAGCGGTCCTTAGCATCGGGGATTCGATCAGATTGAAAACAGGGGTCGATCAATTGGAATCAAAGATCAAAGTGAGCGGTGCGGGTTAAAGTTGTTTCAGCACCTTTTTGGCCCTGCTGCGAAATGCCGGCGTCGCATGTTCCCACTGATCTTCGATGATCAACCGGAGCTCACCCCTTATCTCAGGATAATCAGCCGAAAGAATGGCCACGCAGCACGTTGTGTGATCCTGTATTCACCGGAAAAAAAGAGCTTGATCAGTCCGGCAAAACGCTTATTATCCTGGCCGATATATGCTACAATACGATCGGTTTGTTTTTTGGAATGTTCATCCTTTAATAACTGAAGTAGGTCCATATCCTGCTGCCGGTATTATAAAGTTACCTAAATTTAGCCCATAATTCCCTCCACAATGAGCTATAAACCAGTTTCTACCCGCTATGACACCATGGAATATAGACGTTCAGGCCGCAGCGGGCTTTTATTGCCTGCGGTGTCGCTCGGACTCTGGCACAACTTCGGCGGAATAGACAACCTTGAGAACTGTCGTAATATCCTACAGCTGGCTTTTGATTCCGGCATCACACATTTTGACCTGGCTAACAACTATGGCCCACCGCCGGGATCGGCGGAAGAGAATTTTGGCCGCATCCTGAAACAGGATTTCCATGGCTATCGCGACCAGCTGATCATCTCTACCAAGGCCGGTTATTATATGTGGCCCGGCCCATATGGAGAATGGGGTTCGAAAAAGTACCTGGTATCCAGCCTCGACCAGAGCCTTCAGCGAATGGGGCTCGACTACGTGGACATCTTTTATCATCACCGGCCCGATCCGAATACGCCCCTCGAAGAAACCATGGCCGCCCTGGACCTCATCGTGCGCCAGGGTAAAGCATTATATATCGGAATTTCCAACTACCAGGCAGAGGAAGCGGCAAAAGCCCTGCAGATCCTGAATCGGCTGGGCACTCCGTGCCTGATCCATCAGCCCAAATACTCTATGTTCGAACGGTGGGTCGAAGGCGGACTGCTCGACCTGCTGGATAAAGAGGGAGTTGGCTGTATCCCTTTCTCACCGCTGGCGCAGGGACTTCTAACCAACAAATACCTAAAAGGCATCCCATCCGATTCCAGGGCGGCAAAACCCTCCGGCTTCCTGCAGGAATCCGCAGTCACGGAGCAAACCGTCGATAAGATCAAAAAGCTGAATGAGCTGGCCATCAAACGGGAACAGACCCTGGCCCAGATGGCCCTGGCCTGGATCCTGAAAGATAAAAGGATCACCTCCGTCCTCATCGGCGTCAGCAAGCCCGAACAGGTGACAGACTCCCTGCAGTGTTTCCGGAATACCTGGTTTTCCCCGGAAGAATTGGAGACGATTGAAGCTATACTACGCTAAGTCGGGAATACCCATTCCCATTGGTGGAAAATGGCCCTGAAGTAGAATTCAAAAGAACCTGATTTTCAATTGAATACAAACTGGCATTGGGGTTGATTTATATATACCAAATCAACCCCAATGAACACAAGACAATTTACCCTTTACCTCTTCAGCCTGCTCCTCGTAGCGACTGTTCAGGCAGCTCCGGGTCCGCTGCCGGTCGGCAACAACAGCGCCGTCGTAGAAACAAAAACGGCCGTCAATTCCGGCACCATCCGCTTTCAGTTTGGCAACCCCGGCTCCGCTGACCACCAGGATTCAGTACTGATCATTTTTGACAAGTACAACCGCACCGGCGCAGGCGTCGTTTACCAGGTATTCGCCACAGACAGCACACATGGCATCACTATCCCCGCTGTACCTGCCGGTAAATACTACGTGACGATCCAGTGTAAAGGCCTGCATCGCGACCGCGTCGAAAAGCTGATTACGATCAAGGCAAAAAAGCATGAAAAACTGCATATCGAGCTGGAAGCTGCCGAGCGCATCGCAAAAGAGAAGATTGTAATCCCTGCATACCGGCCCGGTTTTTCCGACATGGCCATCCTGAAGTCGAAGTAAGTCTCCCAATATCCTCACTCTATATCTAAGCCCACATCTCATAACGGGCATATCTCCTGAAGAACAAGAAGGTCGCTGTGACCAAAAATACTTCTGATAACACGATCAGATAGTTCCCCAGAACACAGCAGTACAATATCCCAAAGATCAAAAGACAAAGCCGAAGAAAGACACGGTTCGTAAAAGGTGCCGTATACAAAATGCTGTTCATTAAGAGCAGGACGCTGTAACCTGACAAAAGAAAGGCTATAGTATCTGTCACCCGGATAGGATGCGGTGTCAGCCAGCCCAGGACAAACATTTCCGGCAGCAGCAACAGCAGGTAGAAGAGGGCATATTGCCCGAACCGGGCAGCCTGTGAGACCGACAACGCCCTGTAGAACAAAAGTCTGGTGTTTTCCAACTGCCGGCAACGGTAGAGGATAGCCCCATGCCCGAACAATGATAGGCTGTAAAAGAGAAAAGGCATCCTGAGATCATAATCATCAGGCCCCTGGTCCCTAAGCAGGAGATATAAGGTCGTGCAGCTAAAAACCTTGATTCCACCCACCAGCGCTTTCTCTTCTTTCAGCAGATAACGGATCAGGATGGACCAGTAGGGGACCCTGCGGCGGGGCCTGCGTCGCATAAAGAGTACCCATCGCCGGCCTGGAAACAGCAGCCGCATCCGCAAACCCACCGCACCTGCTGTATTTATTACGGCCATGTATAGGGCCACCAGCAATGCCTCCCGGTAGGTATGTCTGTAAATCGCCACGCCCATGACCGCAAACGAATAGGCCCATACGGGTAAGAACAGAAGGCCCTGGATGCGCATACACAACCGAAACAAACGCCCCGGGGACATTACCCCCAGCTTAAAAAGAAAATTCGCTTCGGGTTCATCCAGCGTAGCAAACAAAAAACGGCTTGTTTTCAGCCCGTACAATAACCACGCAAAAAGAACTATCCCCAGAAACAACGGTGTTTCCAGCATCCCCAGGATCAGCGTATAATGATAGGCCAGCTGTTCGGAGGGGGCCACCACGCCAAAGAACAGGACGAATAGAAGCACAAAAAAGCCTGCATTCTGCCGGTAAAAGCTCTCTACTAAAGTTTTATTTACTATAGAGCCCATACTTCCCGGTTAACCATTTGTATAGAGAGTTCTTTTAGCTCCAAAAATTGTGTTTTTTGCCGCAATACATCCGGTATGGCCTGATGTGAACTAAAAAAGAAGCTGGTATCATAAAGGCGTTGATAGTCAGCGATCAATCCTATCAGGCGTTCCGTGGAATCATGGTCAAGGGTAATCAGGGGCTCGTCCAGCAGGATCAGGGAGGGCTGGCCGATAAAAGCCAGCACAAGAGATAGCTTTTTGGTCATTCCGCTCGACAATGTCTCGGCACGGGAATGAAGCCAGCTCTTTATTCCGAAATGGCCGATCAGTTCATCGACCTGCCCGGGCGGCGGCTGCTGGATCTTCCTATAGAAACTAATAAGGTCGTCTCCGCTCAAAAAACCGGGATACAAGGGTTCCGCATCAGCCCAGCTTATCATGCGCCGGTAAGCCACGGGAGTCTGACGCAAACTGTGATTATTGACACGGACATCACCCTTGAAGGGAAGCAGACCGGCGAGCAGACGAAGCAGAGTGGTTTTCCCTGAGCCATTGGCGCCCTGAAGCCAATAAATTCCCGCCGACAATTGGAGATTGGGGATGTCAAGGATCTTTTGTCCGCCATAGCTTTTTTGGACCTGGTATAGTTCCAGCATCTTTTTACGATTAGTTTATTGGATTAGTAGCGCAAACAGCGGAAATGTTTCATTTTTTTCCGACGGATTTCCGCAACACGATATCTGTTTTATTGTCTTATAATTAACATTATGTTAAATAATACCCAATGTTGATATTGTCCATATTTAGTGAGTTCCCATCCCCCGGCCAGGCCTAGGCCTGGCCGGGGCCGAATTTTTAAAAGATTCCCCTTATTTTGCGGCCTTAACGAACTTGCTTAATGAGAATCCTTAAGTGCCATTTCTCCAATGGGGCCGCAACCGCAAATTTCACCCGTTCGCCGATGGAGCGCACGCAGATGTGAAGATCCAGCTGCAACAGCAAGCCCAGCTCTTTATCGATGTGGCCCAAAAAACCAGGCAACTGGGAAACAACAGGGCTGTGGTGCAACTGGAAAAAACCATAGAAGCTGTGGAGCATGTCATGCAACGTATCGAAGATTCCAAAGAACCTAAAACTATATAATCATGCCGGATGGCGTCGATCAATTAACTGCATTTATACAGGAAGAGAAGGCCTTCTTTTCGGCCTTGAACACTCCTATTTGCTGGGATGAAGATCGCTGGGAAATAAAAGGTTGGCTTTTTCATCGTGAAAGGGATGCCCAACTTCTTTTCACCTATCCCAAGCGGGCTCATATGAAATTCCCAACAGAGTTCTCGGCCCCGGATTCGATAAGTCTTTCCCCCATCTATGCCGATTTTACCAAAGCCATCTCGGTCTACCTGTACCGGACCAAAGCGTCTGGCTATGTGGCTATCCGTAACTATGTCAATGAATGCAGGAGGCTCTATGTTATTCTTCATAGAAGGGACGAGCATTCACCCGCCTGCCTTATCCGCTGGCATTTTGAAGAGGTGGTCAGACTCCTTCAAGCGTCTGGATACCAAAACCTATACGACGCTGCCACTAATTTGCAGGTGATCGCCTCCATTATTGACCAAAAGAATATAACCCCTTACCCCATTGCGTTCAAACATTCATTCAGCCCGTTGCAGTCCAGGCATTCCTATATTGCCATTGCAGAAATGGGTGCTGCTGACCAAAGAGTAGGCGCTGATAAATTGCCCAGTCGAGAAGCGATGGAAGCTTACGCCAGTTGCACCAATCATCCACTCAATGACGAAGAGGAAATCTTACTTCGGACAATTGATCTGCTCATCGCCATGGGCCAAAGGGGAAATGAGGTAACGTTAATTCCTCTTGATTGCTGGGTTGAACGTCCTGCAAGAGGTCAGCGCGGGGAAGTGCTCACAGACGCCAACGGTGTCGCCATAAACGAAGTTGGCATACGATATTATCCTGAGAAAAATTTTCAGCCGCGGGTTCATTGGCTGGCAGAACAGGATATCCCTTTGGCGCAGAGAGCGGTCTTCAGGCTAAAGGAGCTAACGAAAGAAGCGAGAGAAGTAGCGAAATGGCAGGAAGCCAACCCAGGCAGAGTATGGCAGTTTGCCCCGGATGAATTCATTGAAGACAACGACCTCATCAAGATTCTTGGATTCGAGCATACTTACAACCTATTCCTGTTCCTTAAGCGAAATAATATTCTCCCTGTTCATACCAACCATAAGAAACGGAACCTGCTCCCCCGGAATCGAACGCAGGCGGCCTATTCTTACCGTGCCGGTGCTATTGAAGGGCTTCTTCTCCCTAAACTCAATGATCATGCGGCTTTACAGGAAAACACAGGCGGTCAGTGGAAGGTGGTGTTAAAGACCAGTGAAGTATTAAGCATCCGTTTTGACGGAGCTTTCCGGTTCAAAAGAATAGCCAATATCTTTAAAGTTTTTCCGGAAAGAACACAGTTGAAAGAGATCAACGCTGCTTTGGGTTCGATACCAGGGATTGAATCAATTTTTGAACGCAGGAACCTCACAGAAGCCGATGGGGCTAAGATATTGCTTACCAGCCACCAGCCCCGGCACTGGCGAAATACCCTCTACGAATTGGCCGGCATGAGTAATGTTCAGCAGGCACTGGCTCTGGGCCGACAAAAATTAACCCAGAATAAGACCTATCAGCATGTAACCATTGAAGAGCTGACGCACCTGCATAAGGAATTATTATCTTTTAGCAGCCCCCTGGAGAAGATTACCTTTCTGCATGACGGTATCCGCACCAACAAGATTTTGGGAGATTTGACCGACACCTACAATTTTTTGAAAGAAGACGAAGGGATCAGCTCAGCGGAATCGTTCCTGAAGACTCATGCCCAAGCCTTGCATATCACCCCCTTTGGCGGCTGTACGCATGATTTTAGCCAAACTCCCTGCCTCAAACACTTGCAATGCTGGAATGGCTGTTCGAACCTGCACCGGACAAATACACCTGGAGAAAAGGAAAAATTGCAGCAGCTTCTGGAAGGCAGCAGGAAGGCATTGAAAAAAATGGAGGTTGATCAGTCGAGTGAATATGGTATCGATGTTTGGGTGCAGGACTTGAAAACCAAGATAGAGAATTTGGAAAAGGCGTTAAGAATGGATGTGAATTTAGATCCTATCCCGGTTTTCCCGGATGGCAAACCGGTCACACTTCCATTATCAAAGCAGAAACGTAGTTCCGTCAAAGATGAATAAATTCAAATATATGCCTAAAAAACCCCGTGGTCAAAACCTGGATGAACGGCTTAAAAAAGAATTGGATCAAATGTTAAAAGATGGCTATACCCTCTCCCCTATTTCCCGCTCTACCCTTCAGCGGAAGCTCGGGTTAAGTAGCCGTAGTACCCTATCCATGCCGGCCAGAGCTGACATTATAGAAAATGCCCGTCGGCAGCAGTTGCACCAGGCAGGATTAGAGTCTTCTAGCAAGAAAAGGAGAAATTCTGCTCAGGAACAGATTGCACGTCTTAAACAGAAAGTCGAAGAATTGGAAAAAGATAAGGTGAACTTGATCGAGCAAATCACCATGATCATAAATGGAATCCAAGCGAAGGGATTTAATCTAGAGGAATTGATGCTCCCTCTTAGAAGGGAATTTAAATAGGTATTATACACTAACAAGCCTGTGCATGATGAGAAAGAAGGCTCTTTATTTTATTTTCTCGTTAATCTCAATAGGGGGACAAATTTAACGAATTCGAATCCACTAGCCCTCTGCCGAGCTTCTTGTCATGGCGATCAAATAACATTCCACAGCAGGACTATTTATTTACTTCTATCTGGCTACAATTTAGAGTAAATTGGCTGCAGAAACATATACTCAGTCTCAATTATTTAATGATCAACGATTTGAACATAAACCCAGAATTCGCATTAGTTTATCATTCTTCGAGCATCGAGGGTGCGACGTTAACGGAAATAGAGACCCAGCTACTTCTCGAAGAGGATATTACCCCCAAAGGAAAGCCTTTGATCCACAGTCATATGGTCAGAGATCATTATGATGCTTTGCTGTTCGTTCTGGAATGCGCGGCTGCAAAAAAAATTATCACGACGGAATTTATCCAAGAGATCAATGCGCGGGTCCTGAAAAATACGGGGGGCATTTATAACACTGTTTTCGGAGAGATCGATGCTTCCAAAGGAATGTTCCGCAAAGGAAATGTCAGCGCTGGCGGGCGCTATTTTCTGAATTATGACAAGGTGGTGCCTTATACCATGAAGCTTGCCAAAGATCTTGCCGAGTGTTTACCCGTTGTCCAAAGTCAGGAAGAGCAATTAACACTTTCCTTTGCCGCCCATTTCGATCTGGTCTCGATCCATCCGTTCTATGATGGCAATGGCCGCGCCAGCCGTTTGCTAATGAATTATAGACAGGCTTATTGTGGATTACCGCTGGCCATCGTATTCCTAGAAGATAAGTTCGAATATTATAGAGTGCTTCAGGAAGCAACAAAACAAGAGGATCGACAGATTTTTGACGCTTTTATGTTCGAGCAGTATAAAAAAACTATGTCTTCTTTTTATTAGGAGCCTTGAATGTACCTCTAGTAATTATTATTTGAGCTAATTTAGCCTTGTTTAAAAGTAGTTCGCTATCATCCATTGCATAAACAGCAGCTACTACTTTTTGAAGTTTTGCTCGCGGAAGGGAAAATGGCCTATTAGCCGTTTTAATTCGGGTGGTTTTCATAAAATAAATATACCAAAATTTCATCGAATTCAAGATCTGAAATCATGACTCGTTTTTCTTATCTGATGGTAACAGCTTTTTAGTCGGTCATGTAGGCCTGCGGTCCGTTGTTTATGTGCCGAAGCGCAACAGGCAATTACTCCGGATTTTATCCAACAGATCAATCCTCATCCACAATCATTTATTTATTACTCAGGCAATCGTATTATAAAAACTTTTCAATCCAGCTTTTATCTTTTCGCCGTTTAACTGCCGGAATCCATCCACTATGCTGCCAATCATGTTTGGTGTAAAACGATATATTCGATTTCGTAAAAAAGCAGCTAGTTGTAATTGCATCGCATTACCTACGTTCAGTTTGTAATAGGTCCGATGTGCCCTTAACATCATGGGCGCACCTGCGAATTCTATTACCGGTTTATCCAGCAGGATACATACGACTTCTTCCAGGGTGCCTTTTTCTTTCAAATTCTCAATCCGTACCCACTGCCAATACCAGTTTAAAAATCGGTTCATACTCCGAATCTGTATTGACTCCAGTTCTGTGCCGGTATCTACAAAACTCCACATAGTTTCTACTGCCGTGTCAATAGAGTTGCAGAAAAATGCTTTTACTCCACCTTCCAGTTTTTCAGGTGCATATATCTGACAATATCGGTAATCTGTAAGCAAGGCCCAAACATCTGCCTGGTAGTCCGCATCCTCAATCACCTTTGGAAACTGACCGATGCCATCTGCAATCTCCCTGGTAAGGCGGTGTCCGTCCCCAGCATAGTGCAAGGCTTCATGGAAGAAGAACAATCTTGCTGCTTGCAGTAGGTCTGTCTGCGGGTTGCCACTCAGTCGTTTTTTGAGGCCCGCTAAAAAGCCATCATCGAGCAACCAGCTATTGGTGCGCTCTATGTATTCAAAGCCGCCCTGAACATCCCGGAGGGTCTGGTCAATATGGTCTCCTTTAAGCGTTGTTTTCCCGATATGGATAACATTACTCCAAGGGCTTTTAAGGTGCTTGCTTACCAATTGATACTCCCCATCGGACCCGCAAATTGATTGGAGCCAATCCTGAGGTTCCTTGCCGGTTATCGTAGCAATAAAGGGTTTTAATTTTTGTTGCAGTAGTTGCTCCCAATCCTGGCGTACTACTTCGGCCACTTTTTTGTCTTCGTCGCTAAGTGGTATTCGGTCATTCACCTCCTTCGAAATCAGGATGGCTTCTTTATACTTGGGAGTGCGCTCCCGACTAAACTGGTAGGTCTGAACGAAGGGGTAAATATTAGGGTTGATACGTGTACCAAGAGCGAAGGGCAATCCGGCTGAACAGGCCAGAAAAAGGTGGATCAGTTCTCTGTCACTTAATTTATTGGCATACGTATTCAGCACACTTTGAAAGGCGTTTACCACCTCTTCAATACGATGCTGAGAATACAACGCATCCGGGTCTGGATACCTAAGGGCGATGTCAAACTCATTGGCGGGATTAGCAATGACTTCCAATGTTGCTTTAGGGTCAATGCTGAAAGAAGTGCCAATGCGGACCGAAATATCGCCCTTCCCTTTTTGCACTTCGAGTGGAAGCGCGATCGGCACCAGTTCAAAGGTGTATCCTGTTATCGGGGGTTCAGTCTCCTTATACCATGCTCTTTTCGCATGATGCCATTGATAAACAGTATAGGCATGTGTATTGCCCATGAGGTAGCCGAAGTGGAAGGCTACCGGGATGGGAGCATATCCAAAATAGGCAATTTGCGCTGTTGGATGTTCAGCTAGGACAGGAGCCACTTTCTCAATGAATTGACGTTGCTGAGCCAGCGCTACATTATCAAAGGGTAGATCGTAAAGATCATTCAACCGGGCAAATCCTGCATCAAAATCAATATAAATGATATTCTTGTACTCGTTACTCGCTATAGCAGCCTCACATTCTTGCTGAGTAATTTTTCTGTCCAGACCGTAATGGGCTATTACTATCAGGACTTTAACTTTTTCTTCCATAACGTTATTTTAGTAAAGGTGACGGTTCCACTGTCTTTATCAGTTCGAGTAAGATATCCTTATTAAAAGGTCGATCTTCGGCAATAGCCTTCATCAATGCCTGCCTGCCGATTTTGTGAATCAAATCAGAAAAGCAGAAGGGATGGGCTTTGCGTTCAGAAACCTCTGCCAGATTCTCCAGTTCTTTCTCTGATGGATGTGTTCCTTCCAGCAACGCCTGGAATACCTTCTTACGCCCTTCCTTATCGGGCCTGCGGAAGGTAATGACTTGAGAAGCCCTTCGCACCACTGCCGGATCAAGAACCTTAAGCCGGTTGGTAATGAGCACGATGGCCAAGTTGGTATTATCCTTTGCCACCGTGTCAATCTGCTTGATCAGTACATTTAGCCCTGCTTTATCCTCATGGTGTGCCTGGCTTTGTTCACGATCGGTCGCGAGGTCGTCAGCTTCATCGATAATGAAAATCCCAATGTCATCTCCCTTTACCTTTGCCTTTGCTTTGGTAAATGCTTCCGTGATTCGGGTAGAGATCTCTCCGACCCTGCCGCTGCCACGAATATTGGACGGGGTTTCAAAACAAATAATGCGTTTATCCAGCAGTTTGCCAAGGGGTGTTGCTACGCTATGCGCCAAGGCTGTCTTTCCGCATCCCACATCGCCCTCCAGAATAATAAGAGGAGTACCGGTTACTACTTTGTCCAGAAAGACTAGGCGATTTCCATGATGCTTTTTATGCCATTTTTCAAGTCGATTTTTATCAAAGAAAAAATGCAGCATACCCAATAATGATTTCTTTTGTTCATCAAGGGCCACCAGATTATCGTAGGCCCGTTGTGCTAATTCCACCGGATGCCTGGCTTCATTCAATTCCAATTCCATACTATATTATTTTAAGAAATAACCGATCTTTTTAATTGCAATGCATTGCTTATGTAGTTCCTTTCGTGGATGGCCGTGCCAGTCATGGCCGAACCATTCGATCCCCAACCACGGTTATTCAGCAGTTCGTTCAAGGCCTCATTATAATTATTGCTATCCTTGTTCAAATCCGCAAAAAGACCAACTTTAGTAGAAGATGGAATTGCGTAGTAGTTTATACCTCCAGATTGATCACCTGACGACACTACTCCAAAGCTGCTAACTTCATAACGATAGCTTTTAAATCGCGAGGTACCGCTAAATAGTTGCAACTCAAAGGCCTTCAATGCTTTTTTATTCAGCATATACGTCAAATCATCAATCCATTTCTTAGCCTGTTCAAAATCCACCATGTTCCGATTGGCGAAACCGATGATGTCTTCAAAGGTATTCTGCATAACTGCCTTCACATCAGATATGGAATAAGTTTCGGTGCCGGAAAATGTATTGGTTGTACTCATAATAGTTTATATTTATTTTTATTCACAATGAGAAGAAAATATTTTTCCGAATAGCGCCTGCATATGCGCCAAGCTGTCCCCGTCGCGGCCCTGCATATCTGCAGCTATCGCTCTATTTATTACTTCTGTCGATTCCGTCAACCAATCAGCCAGCTCGCTAACCTGCCAGCCTGTCCAGGATTTGACAATATTATTGTCTGGCATTACAGGATCAAGGACGTTCCATGCTTTGGAACTATCAGGTTGTGGCTTCCCGTAATTATCATTAAACCAGATTGTCTCCTTATCTCTGACAATATGAGCCAGATACGAAAACCAGTTGGCCAGCGTTTGCGGGTAGGTTGTAAAAACGCCACACTCTTGCAATGCTTTAGCAGCTAACAGGTTTATCAGAAAGCTAGGTAGTAAAATGATATCATTAGTTTTTTGCTGCTTGTGCTCCCTCCACCATTTTAAGAACCTTACCATGTGGTTAAACGCCACTACCCCTTCGGTCTCTTTTGTTTTTTTTGTTCGTGACCTGATAAATTCCCGGTGTTTTTCAATAGAGGTTTTGATGATATCTCCGTTTTCCCTTATCAATACCTGCCGATCATTTTCTTCTGTATCAAACATAGGTACAATGTCATAAGTAAGATTTGTACCCACAAAAGTTAGTTTTACAGAGCTTTTGGTAACCTCAATCTTCGTTTTGGGATATGATTTCTCAGCATAGCCTTTGAATCGTTCCATCAATGGACCAAACTCAGTTTCCTTATCCTTTTTTACAACAAAGGGGATATCGACGTCCTGTCCGTCGATGGTTGTTTCTCCACGCAAATGCCTTCTCAAACCGGTCTTGGTGGCAAATGACCCTGAATATGGGGTCTTTGTCACTGTCACCCCATCTTGTTCAGCCTGCGCTTTGATTCGGTTACGGATTTCATCGGCCTGGGCCTTAATCTGATCTCGGGTTTCTTTTTCCGGAGCTATCCACTCGCCAAATTTCTTCATCCGACAGTGTAGCTTACTCTTTACGTTATATTGACTCATTTTACAATAATTTAAAAGGGATATACTGATATATGCTCTGAAAAAAAGCTTTTTTGCAAAGAGTTGTAAAAAAAGTAGAAAATGGAGCATATATTTACGGATAGTAGATGTAAATAACGATGGCAGCCAACCCCGAAACTTTAGCAAGACTCAATCAATTGAGTGATAATCAATGGGCTATACTATTGAAGCAATTAACATTGTATGCTGAATTTAAATTGGATAATATTGGTTTTCACCCGAGATCTGAACTTGAAGTTCTCAATGGAGAAGATTTTGCTCAGGAAGCTATTAAAAGGCTCATAGAAGGAAAAAGGAAGTGGGATCCGCAAAAACACCCGGATTTATTAATTTTTTTAAAACTTGTTATTAAAAGTTTGATTTCCAATCATGTTAAGGCTTCCCTTACTTCCCCAGTGCAATCAAGAGATTTATTATCGGATATAGTCATCGAAGATGATGCAGAAGGCGGAACAGCTTTTGTTGATTACTCCAATCAGGAAGAGATTATTATTAGCACCGAACGATGGAAAGAAATTGAGCGTGATTTCGGAGATGACCAAGACGGATTTCTTTTTTTCACCGAATGGGTTGACGAGGTGGCTCCGCGCGAAATTGCGGCAAGCTATGGTATAGACGTCGGCATTGTCAATAATAAGATTCGAAAAGGAAAGCGCATTATTACAAAACTATTTGCTCCTAAATAAAGATAACAACTATGGCAGCAAAAAAGGTCAATATCGATAAGCTCATCGATTCTTGTTTTGAAATTAGTACTTCTGATCAGCAAACCCTTGATGATATGCTGAAGGAACATGGTTATGATCCTAATGAGCTCGAAACAAACGGCGTACAAAAAATTAAGCAACTGCTCTTCAAACAGACGGTTCATACCAAGAAAAACTCTATGGAAAACTTGGTCGCCAAAGCCGTTACGATGATCCAACAAGCTCAGCATCATTCAAAGGAAGCTATCTTTGAGCTATTGCGTCAAAAATCTCCGTCTCTGCAATTCAGAAATCTTGAGAAACTGGATGATGAAAGCCTACAACAAATACTTACGGATACAGAAATTCTTGAACTAATTGAGAAAATGGAAAATGGCGAGATAAAATGATAACTGTCCCCGAGTTACGAGCAAGGAAATTAATTACTGACCTAGGCATATCAGATACTGCCAAAATTGCTATAGAGGATCTCATTATTTATTTTGATGGACATATCCGCCAGATTGCGATGACTAACTGCGACGGCAGGGTGGTAATGAAAAACGGAAAATCCATTGTTACACTTAACGCTAATATTGAATTTGCTCCCAAAAAGCGTTTTGTTCTTTCCCATGAGTTGGGCCATATGCTGCTTCATGCAAGCAAAGATGCAACATTCTCTGATGATTATTATACATTAGAAGCCTATAAACATGGTATTCAAGAAAGAGAGGCCAATGATTTTGCAGCAGCCTTGCTGATGCCAGCCGATGCGTTTAAACAGGCATGCTTCAGACAAAAATTCGGTATGGGGTTGATTCGTATGTTAGCAGAAAAATTTAACACAAGTCTTGCCTCCACCGTTTATCGCTACATCGAACTTGGTCCTCATCCCATTTGCGCATTTTACAGCAAGGACGGGATTGTTCAGTATTGGAAAAGGTCAGAAAATTTCTGGCATAAAGTAGTAGATCGTAACAGACTGCGGGTTCCAAGCGATTCAGTCGCAGAAGAATACTATGCAAAAGGAAGAATTTATCAGGGAAGTGATTCAGATCAGCCTATTTACAAATCCACCTGGTGCGAGCTTAAAGAAGAAGAAAATGACAAGCAAATGTTTGAATTCTGTATTGTGACACGCACATACGCTACTGTCTTAAGTGTAATCTGGGAAAAATAAAATAGATATTATAGTGATAGTACCCACCCGGAAATAAGCCGTATCCGAGAGTTGCTTGAAGATTGGCACAAGCTATACCCATAAATTTACCTGCGCCATGATCTCCTCCAACTGTATGGGAAGCAAATTGAATTTCAACTGCAACGCGCGGATGAGCATCAGTCTTATCATCACCCGATTTCTACCTGCGAACAACCTTTGCAACAGAAACTGCAAGACCAGTGTCCGCGTATGAACGACACTGCAATTGAGGAAAAGTTCCTGAAGAAACCTGACAACCAAAACTACTGCCGGCACATCTTTCACAAGACCTTTTTCCAGGAGATCGGTAGCCTGCGTAAAGGGGAACTTTACCGAATATTCTGACGCGATCAACACCTGCATCATGATCTGTGGATTGACCGGGACCGATCGATAGTTACACCGGATCAATTGCACGAATATATCGTTCAGGCGGGCATGATCAATTACTTTTACTTTCTCCGCGAGCGATACCATCGATATCGTACTGATACATCGCAGTGAATTCCTTTCCGTAGCCAGTTTGCGTAAGGCAGGATCATCCGAAAACAACCAATACCCCCGGTCGCCTGCCACTGCCATCGCATCAACAAAGGATCTTCCCAATACTTCGTCGAAAGTTCTTTTTTTCGAAAAATCCTCGCTCAACGGGGGATCTATGATTGTTATAAATTCCCGCAAACTATCGACCAATTTTTGAAACCGATCCAACTGAGCCTGTTTTTCCTCTGGCGTAATCTCGATCTTTACTAATCGATCGCCTTCAAAGTCGACCGATAAAGACGTTTCGTCCATCCTGTCTGTCAACGCGTCGATATCACTTTCCAGTAATTCCCAGGTTGATCTGGTGACCAAACAATCTTTTCCCATTGCTTTTAGTACGTCCACCCCGTCCGCCATATAGAGCGTTAGGATGCCGAGGATGTCCAGCACAAAGCCATTGCAGTCTTTCCAATGTTCCGCGAGGATAGTGTCCGGTTCCTCGAATCCCGTCGTATATACTCCTGCTTCCGGCGTATGGATCATGCGGCGCCAGAAATTAATGATATTGTCACCTGCCAGGAAGGCATTCGTTCCCATGGTAGGTATGAATGGTACAGAGTCGTACACCTCCATCATTTTGCTCGTTAATCCTCCAACCTCTTCTTCTTTTTGCTCCCTTGAAATCGTGATCGTATTAAGTAAGTTTCTAAGGTTTTCAGCAGGATCACCATCCGGTTTCAGCCGCCCCACCCGTAAAGGTCCCTTGTTGCCGTGTTTTACCGGTAATTCATCCATGCTCTCATGCAAAGCATGGGTATATTTGCTCTTAATGCTCACAATTCTATATTCCATCCCCGAAATCGTCACCACATCATTCACAGCCTTACCCAATAATACTTGTGAGACCGGATGATCCGATGCGCTTTCATGGGGAAATAGAGGATTCGCTACAATGGTAAATATTGTCGGCCTAGTGCCTCCCCCACTTAACTCTACTGTTGTATCATTTTGTACTGTAGCAGGAAAATACTGCTCTGTTGACCCCTGATTGCCGAAGCTCAATTGCATAAAATTGCTATGCACTGCCTGTTTTTCCGGGTGAAGATATCTTAGCACATATCCCTGCTGCATTCCTTCTTCATACCTTCCCGCTTTTATATAGGCCTCCGCGATTATAAATTGTACATCGGGATCGTATTTATCCAAATCGATTACCTGCTCCGCTGCACCTACAGCTTCCTTATATTGCTTGTTGCGCCAATAGTGCAAAGCAAGCTTCAGGTACATATAGCTTGGTTCTTTCAAACGCTTAATAAAATCATTGAGGAAAACAATCGCATCACTATATTTCCCTTCCAGTTCATAAATATTGGATATCGTCTCCATCAGAAACATATCTTCCGGGTTCACTTTCAGCAGGCTACTAGCCAAATCGAACGATGCCTTGTGATGACCTGCATGATAATGTGCGGAGATAAGCATTCGGGAAAGCAAATTTGTATAGGTCTTGTCGGCCACTCTATCCAGCAATTCAATAGCAGCATCCCAATCTTGTAGCCTCATAAGCTCCACCGCCACTTTATCTGCAAAGGGCAGCATTGGTCCACCATCAACACGTTCGGCCGCTTTTAACCATTCTTCGTGGGCCGTTTTTTGATCACCCGCTCTAAATGCGATTTTGCCAAGAAAAAGATAGCCGTAGGGGTTTTTCGGCAAAAAATCCCGCAACTGCTCCGCATACTTCCACGCCTGCTCATCGTTTTTATCGATCATCCAGAGATTGATGATCCCTTCCAAATATGCTACTTTGAGATCTTCCCGTTTAACCTGCGGCAGCATCATCTCCAAGGCCGGCAAGTGCTCAGCAGGTTTGACGGTTTCGAACGCCGATTCGGCCCTCATCAACACCCACTCCTGCTTTTCCTCCTCTGACATCGATAGTTTTGCCATCTCCTCAACAATCTTTTCCCGCTTGCCATCCTTCTCCACTGCAATCTGCCAGTACTGTCGATAGGCAAAGAAATTAGGATGGATGCTAATCACCACTACGAAATCGTCCACCGCATCTTCATAATCTCCTAACAGGCGGCTGGCGATTCCCCGATGGGCCAGCACATACCAACTTGATCTGCGCAAATCCGAATCCTTTACTATCTCCCAGGCCTCTGTCAACCTTTCTTTGGCATATTCCAAGTCTTTGCGCACGGCCGGGTTCTCCATACCCATCGTCATCAGGTGCAGACTTTCCTCCTTGCCGATGATGGTTTGCGCCAACACATTCAGGATTTCCACCTTGAAGAAATCCCGTTCCGTGTGACGCTTGTTGACATCTTCAATGATCATTCTGGCGCCCACATAATCCTTTTTCCGTGCCAGATGCAGTGCCCAATTAATAGCAAAGCCGTCATTTTCTTTCAAAGCTTCAGGTAAAACAATCTTTTCCCATGGCTCTTCTCCGGCTGTCTCTGACACATACAACAGCGCCAGATAAGCGTTGGCATTGACTGGATCGATGGCAAGCGCTTTATCCGAATAGTTTTTAGCCCCCTGACTATCTCCGATGAGGGCGAAACCGATCGCTGCATAACCGTAAGTATCTTTTAAATGCACCCCGTAATCTAATAGTTCAATAAAATTGGCCGCCGCCTTCCGACTTTCCTGCAACTGGAAATAAGCCAGCCCCAATTTCGCCGTGATCTTGTATTTCAACTCCGCACTGCGCTGTTCCCAGGCGCGTTCCCGCAACCTCAGCAGCAAGTCGATCGCCCCCTGTTGCCTGTTGCTCTTAAATAGCTCATCTAATTCCTTAACGACATCGGAAAGATCAATATTATCTCCTAGAAGAACCGGCGTTCCCCGCAACTCCTTCACTACCCCTTCTATGATCTCTCTTGTTTGCTGGACTTCTGTCGGCTTCATTCTCTCTTTCACTATGGCTCTGTATAGGCTCGTCAGTTCACCTACTTCTTTCCCAACATCTATGTCGGCATCCCGCAGGTCCGCGTACAACGCCTTCACCGCAATAGTAGCCCGCATATGCGCCAGCAACATATCCAGACCACCGTCAAAATCCGCATCTTTAAATCCGTCTTTTACCGTTCGTTCATTGAACAATCGAACCAATAAAGGCAACTTGGCATAATTATGATCATACCGAAGAAGCGCCTCATTGTATAAATAGTGGTAAGTATCTTCTTCCGGCACACCCCGGAATACCTTCATGTATTTGTATATGTAGTAATCTTTCGCAGCGCTTTTTTGGGCCAGCACACCGACCCGGACACCAATTTTCTTAGCCTGGTCCATCGCAGCCACCCCATATTTGGCGATCAAAGCTGACATCATAGAATCCGATTTAGGAAATAAGGTGGCAATTTACGGCAAAACCTTATCCGTTGCTGAAGCCGGGGCATATCACCAGTAAAAGTGAAGACGATTGGATTAAAAAAGCTCTGGTGGAAGGGATCTAATTCTTAATTATATAGGTAAAATAGAACTTCGGTCTTGAAGATTAATGGTATTTGTTTGAATTTGATTTTTCCGTGAAAATTCAAAAAAGATAAGATTTTGGCTATTTCGTTTAAAAAAGTTTGAAATTTATCCTTATGAACATAAATTATGAACGTGTTCTGTTGCTTTATTTAATAAAACAATTACAACATATTGTATTTCAAAAATTTGCGTTTGCGTGTTTAATAATTATGAACATATCACATTGAATATAAGTTAAATAGAACATGATGTAATAAATGTTCATGAACTATAAGTACCACGTCTGAATTCCCTACCTATTTGACTGACTTTCAGCCTTTTTTGTATACGACGCGGGAGCGCGACACTACCTGCATATCGGTTCAGCAAGACTTGCAATTTTGACTGTGTATGATTATTTTAGCGCTTTATTTTACCTAAATCCAAATCAAATGAAAAATTTATTTACCCTTCTCTTCTTGTTTGTCTTTAGTATTGTTGCCAATGCAGGCACAAAATATGGCTACTGTAAACTCATTTTTGCAGACGGCACCTCGCGTATCGGATTGGTTGAAACTTCATTCAACAAGGACGTTCGCTTTAAATCTTCTGACGACAGTGATCCCGAAAAAATACCTTCTGAAAAGCTCAAGACGATCGCTTTTCTTAAGGAGGACGGCAAAACGACTGTGATCGAATATGATTATATCAAAGTCTACCTTGGTTGGGGACAAAAGCGCATCAGCGATTCCTACTGGTTTGAGGTCGTACAACGGGGTATTGCTACCTTGTATGTAAAGAGATCGGAGATGCGGGGTTCTATTTACAACGCTAATAGTACAGTGGGTTTCCTGGATTACTACATTATTCGTGACGGTGAGCCTGCGGCGAAATGGATCTCCAACGCTGCCGGAATCAACAGCAATCAGTTATTTCATGCAAAAGCGCCGCTGTATTTTGCTGATTATCCTGAACTGGCGGAAAAGATCAGGTCGAAGGAATATACCTGGAAGGTGCTGGGTACTGTGGTGAAGGAGTATAACAAATGGGCGGAGGCGAATAAGAAGTAGCCGATCTTAATGTCCCGCCGAGCTATCAATAAAAGAGTCTCATGGCGGGCTTTTCGTTTAGAAAGACAGTTTATTGAAAATTGAACTGATGCGTGAAATCAATAATACCCTATTCCATATATTTGATTATCAAAGTGATATATGAAACATGCCGGATGATATCTCCATATTATTGAGCCGTTACGGGGCTGACAAAAACCCATGATCACCTGAAGCGAATCGAGGTAGAATCCTAGCCCGGCTCGGTTTATCAGTCAATCAACGAATGACCGAATCGGCCAACCCGTTTAAATTGGGCTCCTTCGCTTAAATACAATATCATCCTTCCTGTTATGTTGGCTGGATCACATTTTCCACATCAATAAAATCCACAATTCCGGTGGCGGTATGGTAATATGCGCCGACAATCCCTACTTGCTGACTTTTAATCATACTGTACAGATACGAACTTTGTTTACATATTTCTGCGATAGAGTTTTTTACATTTAAACAGGTAATCTCTTCCATTGACCTGGCATCCACCCTATCGCTTTGGAAATGGCCTTTACCATATTGCAAAATAGATTTATCGATCTTAGATGTAACAGAGCCGATATTTCCTTCCTTCAATTGCTCAACGGCGGCAAGGACCGCCCCACAGTTGGAGTGACCTTTTACTACAATTAATTTTACGCCAATTTCTTTTACAGCCAATTCTATACTTCCTGTTATTTCAGGGCTAATAATATTCCCTGCTATGCGGATGGAAAGCAAATCGCCTATTCCCGAATCAAAAATTATTTCGGGAGATGTGCGAGAATCTATACAACTAATAATTATTGCCATTGGGTTTTGGCCGAAAGACGTCGCATTTACCTGGTGGCGATAGCTCTTTTCATTAAACCTTTTATTCAGAAAACGTTCATTCCCGATTTTAAGCAATTCCAAAATTTTATCGGGTGTCAGTATTTTCACAGTTTGCTTATCAAGCACATTAATGAAATTTATATGATCTCGCAGTTCATACTTGCTTCTAAGTCCCAATATATTTAATTGAATCTTTTTATCTGGTGCAATAGTAGTTTGGAAATCATCGATCACTTCCAATACATCATTATCTATAAATGTAGAGCGGGTTGCATCGATGATCATTTTTGAATGTTGTGGCACCGACCATAATGTTTCTTTTATGGATGCCTTATTTAAAAAAGATACTTCATCAGAAAGTTCCAGTTTAATCACTTCTCCTATTGCAAGTTTATCTTTACGCATCGTAAATGGATTACGGTAATTGCTCCGCAGCAGGTAAAAAATACTTACTCCCAAGCCTATTAAAACACCAATAAGTAAATCGGTAAAAACAATGGCGAGTATGGTAACAACAAAAGGGATGAACTGGTTCCAGCCTTTGGCGTACATTTCCTTAAACAGGGATATTTTTGTCAATTTGTAGCCTGTCGCCAGCAGGATTGCAGCCAGGGAAGCCAATGGGATCATATTCAGAACCGGTCCCAAAACCAAAACACTTACCAGCATCAAAACACCATGCAATACCGTCGAAGCTTTTGATACGTTACCTGCATTAATATTCACTGAACTTCTTACAACTACCGATGTAATGGGTATTCCGCCCAGTAACCCTGCTGTCATATTGCCTATACCTTGTGCCACCATTTCACGATTGGACGGAGACACTCTTTTATGAGGATCTAATTTATCTATCGCTTCAAGATTTAGCAGTGTTTCCACCGTAGCTACCACTGCAATGGTTAGCGCTACCATAAAAACGCGGTAATTCCTCAGGTAATTAAAATCGGGAAGATGAATATATGACAATAGCTTACCCGTATCTATCGCGGGAAGACTAACCAAATGAGTTGGCTCAATGACCAATGATGGTACAAACCGTTTAAAAAAGTAATTGAGCCCCACCCCTAGCACAACCACATACAATGAAGTTGGAAGAAAACCTAATTTCTTTAAGGGCGTCCTACCCCAAAAAATAAAGATAAGCAAAGAAACAATGCTGATAACCAATGCTCCCGGTGTAACAAAACTCATCATTTTCGCCAGCGCAGAAAATGTATTTTCTCCCTCGGCTCCCACAAATGTGAAGTCATCTTCCGGAGCCGCATCATATCCTATTGCGTGTGGCAACTGCTTCAAAATAAGAATAATGCCAATCGCTGCCAGCAATCCCTTTACAACATTCGATGGAATATAGTCTGCAAGGATGCCTCCTTTTAAAAGTCCGATGGCTAGTTGTATTACACCAGCAATTACTAATGCCGTTAAGAAGACTTCAAACGATCCTAATTGTGCAATGCTTGCAAAAACCACCGCTGTAAGCCCTGCGGCCGGCCCACTTACACTTGTTTTAGACCCGCTGATCATACCGACAACTATGCCGCCTACAATTCCTGAAACAATACCTGATAACAATGGTGCACCGGAAGCAAGGGCCACTCCAAGGCAAAGCGGCAAAGCAACCAGGAACACGACCAAGCTTGCTGGAAGATCTTTTTTTAAATTTGAAAACCCCATAAATAAGACGGGAAGCTAAGTGTATTAACCTTGGAAAGCGTTATATAATTATTGGAAAATTTATATCATTCACACATTATATTTAATATTTTTCCAAATACTTCCGCCAACTGCCGGGGTAATTCTCTCGGGCTTTCTTTTTGATGAATTCAGGTATCGGTGTGGCTCTATAATTTTCATTCCCCTCTTCTGCTGGCAATTTTATCTAATGCCCAGCGAGCGAATTTCGCCGGCGACTGGGTATTCAAGGACCAAACAACCAATATGGGTAAATCGGATTCCATCTTCTGGTCGACGGCCATCGATGTCTCGGGAAAGTATTTAATACCCGGTCTATGGGATATGCATGTACACCTCTCTTCCCGTTCTCGGTTCATCTGCCCAAAGATGTCACCCCTGAAGAAGCCTCGGACGCCGGTGCGAGAAGCATTGAGCATACCGAGTCACTGTTAGGCAGTGTGATATACGAAGAGCAGGAAACAACACGCGAGAAACTAACCGATTCCGCCTTACATCGCTTGTATGGCGAATATGGCCAACAGTTGGCAGCGCGAATAGCTAAGAACAAGAACTTCTATGACCCCACATTGATCTCTTTATACAGGGTAAAGAGCACGGATTATGAAAAAATGCTTGCTCCAAAATTGCTGCCACTTGTCAAAGAATTGTACTTAGCAGGTGTGCCGCTGCTGACGGGTTCGGATTTTGCCGATAAAGATGCTGGTATTCGACCCGGAATTGATCTGCATGACGAATTGGTCTTAAAGATAGCTGATCTCGTTCTGCTCAATGAAAATCCCCTGAAAAATATCAGGAATACCAGAAAGATCTATGCTGTAATTTTAAACGGACGGTACTTTTCCGCTCGGAAATTGCATGCAATGCTCCAGCTCGGCAGAAATAAACAATAATCATTTTGCCGTTCAACGATCAAAGGACGGGGCTGGATGGGAAAGTGTACGGCGGGTAGATGGATTTGTCGATTTTAAAATATTAATTATTTTTCGTATATTAGAGAAACCTCGTTGCGTACCCGAATTTATCTAACCCAATCCGGCCTGCCTACCCCGCCCCTACCCTCAATTCTCCTACCCTCATTTGCATTGCTAACCTGATTAATTAACCAAAACGATTGCTATGAAAAAAAAATTGATGCGAGCCATACCGGCATTGGTTCTGCTATTACTGCCATTTCTTTTATTTGCACAGATCACAGTAACGGGCATCGTAAAAGATGCCGGAAACTTCCCGCTATCCGGAGCAACTGTTAATCTGAAAAACAGTACGCTGGGTACCTCCACGGATATTACCGGAAAATTTTCTCTAACCATCCCTGGCAAAACCGGTGTAATTGTAATCTCTTTTATTGGATACACTACACAGAGTTATGACGTCGACGCCGATCATAAAAATCTCTCCATTAATCTGGTCGATGCAGCCGGCAAACTGGACGAGGTGGTGATAAGCGGTTTTGCCACTTCTACCAAACGATCTAACCTTGCCAATGCGGTAGCCTCTGTATCCGGCCGGGAACTCATAGGAACAGTTAAGCAGGCAACAGTCGATGGAGCCCTATATGGAAAGTTCACCGGAGCGAATATTTCCTCCAATTCCGGCGCGCCCGGAGGAGGAATATCCATCAAACTAAGAGGAATTACATCAATTGTCGCTAACTCACAACCCTTATTCATAGTGGATGGCGTGTATTTTGATAATTCATCCATCAATGCCGGATTAAACGTCGTTTCAAAGGCTGCCGGGCAGGGAAATAATAACTTCCAGGACAACCCGTCCAACAGGGTCGCAGATCTGGACCCGGAAGACATCGACCGCGTCGAAATTTTAAAAGGAGCTTCGGCCGCCGCTATATATGGATCAAGGGCGGCAGGCGGTGTCGTTATTATTACCACCAAGCGAGGGATCAGAGGGAATCCCAGAATTGAAATTGGCGAAAGCATCGGAGCGCAGGCTCAGCTGCGCAAACTGGGTCAACGCAGCTGGGATACAGCGAAAGTAAGAAGTGCTTTTGGGAATGCCGGCGTGGGAATATACAATGCCAACAATGGGAAAACATATAACTACGAGGATGAATTATACGGTCGCAAAGGGGTAATGAACAACACAAGGTTGAATGTCAGCGGAGGCAATGATAAAACGACGTATTATACAGGAGTTACTTATAGGAATGACGATGGCATTGTAAAAACGACAGGTTACCGAAAAACGTCCTTCCGGGCCAACCTGGAGCAAAAGATCACCAATACCCTGGATTTTTCCATAAATGCCAATTACGTTGAATCCAAAGCCGACCGGGGTTTCTTCAACAATGACAACACAAGTACCACGCTGGGGGTCTCATATGTCTCCACGCCCAGCTGGGTAAATCTTTATCCGGACGCCAACGGCAATTACCCCAATAACCCCCTAGCCCCTTCCAATTTCGTACAAACCAGAGACCTCATGACGAATAGGGAGAATGTCAACCGGACATTATTGGGAACTGCTGTAAACTGGAAAGTCTTTTCTTCTGAAAAACACAGTTTAAAATTGACAGGCAGAGGAGGCATAGATTACTACACTCTCAGCACCACCGCTATTTTCCCCAAAGAATTGCAATTCGAAAAAGATGGCAACGGCACCAATGGCGCTTCCATTTTCGGAACGACATTGTCAAAGAACTCAAATATCAACGCATCCGCTGTTTATGAATTCAGACCAACTCCGCAAATGAGTTTTCGAACCCAAGCCGGTATAACGGCCGAAAATATCAATCAAAATACAGTAGTCAGTACGGCCACTCAGTTGATAGGCACCCAGACAAATCTCAACCAGTCCGGATCGATCCAGGTTAATCAGGTGAAAACCATTCAGAAGGACAGAGGATTTTTTGCCCAGGAAGAATTCAACTACAGTGACATTGTCATAGCCACTCTTGGATTGAGAGGAGACAAATCCAGCCGGAATGGAGATGCCAATAAGCTCTATTATTACCCCAAGGCATCAGTAGCCTTCAATATTCAAAATTTTTCTTCCTGGACATCGGATCGGATCAACCAGTTAAAATTAAGAGCGGCCTATGGAGAAGCGGGTAATTTTGCTCCCTTTGGAGCGATCTATACGCCGCTGGTGCCGGTTATCGTAAATGGTACTACCGGATCCCTCATCGATCTGACACAGGGCAATGAAAGCCTGGGCCCGGAAAGACAAAAGGAATTGGAATTCGGTCTCGATATGAGTGTCCTGAAAAACAGGCTGACTTTTGAAGGAACCTATTATATTAAGAAAGTAGAAGACCTCTTATTGAATGTGCAGGTCCCTACCTCATCCGGCTTCAGCCTCGCATGGAAAAATGTCGCCGCCATCAAAAACAAGGGGGTTGAAGTGGGCATAAATGCGATTCCGGTGATCACGCGGGACCTGAGATGGAATCTGGAGCTCCGCTTCTGGAAGAACACGGCAACAGTAACCCGTTTGGACGTGCCTTCCTTCAATTTAGGAGGGTTTGGAGCCTCATTGGGAACCTATCGGATCCAAAAAGGACAAAGCCCAACCCAAATGGTTGGCATACCGGGCCCCGAGGATTCAAAGGACCCGGAGTCAGGTCTGCACAAGTTTGGGAACGCTGAACCTGATTTTCAATCCTCCCTGCGCAGTGTACTAAGTTGGAAAAATTTCGAATTTACCTTTCTTATGCATTGGAAAAAAGGCGGTGACAATATCAATCTGACGACTTTGCTGAGCGATATATTCGGCACCTCGCCTGATTTTGACAAGACAGGTCTGGATCCTACGGGGCAAAAGTCCAACGGCAACTATCGGCTGACAGAATTGGGCGTAACGGCCCGCCCATGGATACAGGACGCTTCCTATTTCCGCGTCCGGGAGATGGGATTGACCTATAAATTGCCCGCGGATCTGATAAAGGGTGTTTCCCGGATTTCGGTCGGCGTCTCCGGACGAAACCTTATCAATGTCTTTAAATACCCCAGTTATGATCCGGAAGTATCCAATTTTGGCACCAATGCTATCTCAAGCAATGTGGAAGTCACACCCTTCCCCTCAGCCAAGAGTATCTACTTTAATTTATCCGTTGCTTTCTAAACTGAAAATAATTTTTTATGAAAGAGACAATCAACTACTCAAAAAATATCTTACTGCTGTCTATTGTGGCGATACTTATTTGGACTTCCTGCAAAGTGGATGTTATCAACGACCCTAATAACCCGGGAGCCGGAACTATTTCGGAAAATGCTTCGCTGAGCGAGCTACAGAATCTCGTTGATGGAATAGAATCCGGGATGCGGGATAACCTGGGTAACTATTTTGACGGTGTAGGGGTCATCGGCAGGGAATTCTATCGGTACTCAACTTCCGATCCGCGTTTGACATCAGACCTCCTGGGAAAAGGAAGTGCAACATTGGACAATAACACCTTTTATACCACCAACCCGTTTGCAGCCCGCTACAGGGTGGTAAAGAATACCAACATTCTTATCAAAGCATTTCAAAACACAAAGGCGACCATTACGGAAGCACAGCGCAAGGCAGGTATCGCCTATGCATTGACTATACAGGCATACCAGCTATTAATGGTATTTAATGAACAGTACGGCAATGGTGTTCGGGTTGACGTGTCAGACCCGGCAAAGCTAGGTCCTTTCCTGTCTCTGGAAGAATCACTCAACGCAATCCAGGATTCATTGAATAAGGCAAATGTGGATCTGAAAGGCAATGCCGCCACGCTACCCTTCACCACAAGTCTGTACAGTAATGTGGCCAGCGACTTTTCGAGATTGAACAGGGCTTTTGCAGCAAGAGTGGCCATATACCGGAAAGATTGGAATCAGGCCAATACAGCTTTGTCAGAATCTTTCTTTGATATCACCGGATCCCTGACTACCGGCTCCTGGCATCTTTTCTCCACCGCAGGTGGCGATCAGCTCAATCCTCAGTATTACCCTCAGAACTCGAGTGGTGAAACCAGAGTGGTAGAACCTTCTTTCATTACGGACGCTCAGGCAGGTGATACACGCGTTACATCCAAAACAAGTAAACGAACGGCCACTGCGTTCCAGGATGGCCTACAGAGTGATTATGACTTCTGGGTTTACCAGTCAAATGTTGCGCCGATCCCACTTATCCGGAATGAAGAGCTCATTTTGATCTATGCAGAAGTTCAGGCTCAGTTGGCCAACACCACAAATGCGACAAATGCAATAAATGTCATTCGGAAAGCAGCGGGACTACCCGACTATTCAGGAGCGACAGACTTAAACAGCCTGATCAATGAGATCCTTAATCAACGAAGGTATTCTTTGTTTGGGGAAGGTCACCGATGGGTCGATGTGCGCAGGTATGACAAATTGAATCAACTGCCTATAGACAGGGTTGGTGATGACGTTTGGATACAATTTCCACGGCCAGCTACCGAATGATGAGAGTGAAAGGCAATTTACTGATAAATCATTTTCCCATTAATTTGTATCTTAGCCTCCCATTCCAGTATTATTGCCATTCATGCCTTTGTATAGCTCCCATACGGATGAACAATTATTGCAGCTCTTAAAAGAAGGCAACGAGGCAGCTTTCACAGAGATCTATCGACGATTTTGGAAATTGCTGTTCTCGGTGGCCGCTAATAAACTGGATGACCCGGAAGATGCAAAAGAGCTGGTACAGGACGTCTTCGTTAATCTTTGGAAAAGACACGAAGAACTTACGATTGACCATTCCATCAAAGCCTATCTGGCAGGCGCTGTCAAATTCCGGGTCTATACCCGCCTGTCCCTTAAACAAAAACATCGTCGCCAGGAATCCGGCTTTACCCCTGCCCCATCCTTCTCCACTCCTTACATTGAAGATCAGGTCAACCTGAAAGATCTGATGGTCAAATTAGATATAGCCACGGCTCAGCTGCCGGAACGTTGCCGGCTTGTATACCAGTTAAGCCGGAATGAAGGGCTTAGCCGCAAAGAAATAGCCAAACAACTGAATATATCGGAAAAAACGGTTGAAAATCAAGTCACCAGGGCATTGCATCACTTGCGCACAGTCCTCCGCTGCTTCCTTTTTTCCCTTTTTCTGCTTTTTTTGTAAAAAAAACGATACCCGCGTGGGGGTACAGGTCTTTTTTATAGACCTGTATACATAACCTATCCCCATGCAGGAAAAATCTCCTTTCGACGCAGCACATTACCAGGAACTGGCAGACAAATGGGTACAGGGTACCCTGTCACCCGCCGAACGAAAAGAGTTGGAAGATTGGTACAATGCCGGACAGGATCTGCCTGTTCAGCTTCCTCCTGGTTTTGCCACCAGCGAAGCCATGCAGGAACAACAGATGTTACAGGCGATCCGCGAAAGGGCAGGTCTGCTTGCGCCGGTGATCCCTGCACAAAAAAGATGGAGGACCATTCGCTGGGCCGCGGCCGCCGTGTTCCTGCTAGTGTCAGTCGGTACAGCTTATTTCATTGCTCATCGGAACCAGGCACCTGAAAAACTACAGATAGTGGCTATACCACACAAAAGGGACATACAACCCGGCCATAACGGAGCAGTCTTACGTCTGTCCAACGGGCAGACGATAATACTCGACAGCGCACAGGATGGTACGCTGGCCCGGCAGGGAACGATAAAGGTTGTCAAGGAAAACGGAGTATTGAAATATGTGGGGAAAGCGGATGAGCTGATCTATAATGAGATCACCACCGCCCTCGGACGTCAATGGCAGCTTGCGCTACCCGATGGCACCAAAGTCTATCTCAATGCATCAAGTTCCATTCACTACCCCCTTCAATTCACCGGACCGGTACGGGAGGTCGAGATCACGGGCGAAGTCTATTTCGAAGTAGCTCATAACCCTCGTCAGCCCTTCCGGGTAAAAGTTGGCAACCAGCTAATTGAGGATCTGGGCACGGCTTTCAACGTTAATGCTTACGTGGAAGAACCAATTACGAAAACCACGCTGGTCCAGGGACTTGTCAAGGTGACAAAGGGTGATGTCAGTCTGATGGTCGTTCCGGGACAGCAGGTACAGACCAGTGCAACGTCAGGCCTGGTTCTCGAAAAATATGCGAATGTAGAGCAGGCAGTGGCATGGAAGAATGGCTATTTCGACTTCAACGGCCTGGATACCCGCGCGATCATGCGGCAGGTGGCCCGATGGTACGGCATCGAAGTAAAATACGAAGGGCAGCCGTCCACCGAGCTGTTCGAAGGAAGGATGCAACGAAATCTCCAGATGTCACAGGCTCTGACGGGTCTGGACAAGTGCGGCGTCCGGTGCCGTCTGGAGGGGAATATACTGATTGTACAGCCTTAGCGCATTAAGCAACATTTATAGAACAAACTATTTCCAATGCAAACGAAAAAACTTGCCAACGGCGATTGCTCGCGCCATCCGTTCCTTTTATGTTTCAAGCTTACTTTCATCCTCACGACAATGACTCTGCTAAATGCCAGCGGCAGGGCGCTTTCCCAGAACGTAACCATTTCCGGAGTAAACATGTCCCTCAGAGAGGTATTCTCCAGGATCGAAAGCCAGACAGGTTATCAATTTTTGTACAAGGCCCAGTTGCTAAAGGATGCAAAACCAGTTACCCTGCACATAAAGGATGCTTCGGTAAAGGATGTGTTACACGAGTGTTTCGAGAGCCAGCCGCTTGATTTTTACATCGAAGACAAAACGGTATTTGTCAGTCGGCGGCCCGATCCACTGGGGGAGCGGGCTGCAATAGCCGACACGACACCCGCCCGCCTGTCGGTGAGGGAAATTACCGGTAAAATAGTGGATGCCGGCGGTCAGCCTGTATCCGGCGCCTCCATTCAGCTGAAGAACAGTCACACGGGGACAGCGGCGGACAGCAACGGTCATTTCAGCATACGCGTTCCCAGGAGTACCACAACACTCATCATCTCCCATGTCGGCTTCGCCAACCAGGAAGTCACCCTCGACGACAAAACCGAGCTGAACGTAACGCTGAACCCCAACCCGGTCAGCGAGCAGGAGGTCGTCGTCCGCATCGGCTATGGCACGATGGCACAGCGGGAGGTGACCAGTGCCATCACGCACGTGTCGTCGAAGGACATGCTTCCAGGCGCCAACAACGATCCCCTCATGGGAATCCAGGGAAAGGTGGCCTGCAGCTGAGAGGAGTATCTTCCCGCAACGCAGGCCTGGGTCCCCTGTATGTGATCAATGGCGTTCCCGGGGGGAATATCGACAATATCAACCAGAACGACATCGAATCCATCGATGTGCTGAAAGGCGGCGCCGCCTCCGCCATTTATGGGACAAGAGGCAGCAATGGCGTGGTCGTGATCACGACCAAGTCGGGCACCTCGCAAAGCAAAACTCTCTATGACGTCTATGTCGCCAATAATTTCCTCACCGACCAGCTGAAGGTGCTGTCCCCCGAAGAATTCCTGGCGCATAACAGGGGTGTCGACGCTGGCGCCCGTACCAACTGGACCAAGGCGATAACCCGCCGGCCGGACCTCACTCAGAAGCATACCCTCCAGTTCTCCGGTGGCAGCCCTCATGACAATTTCCTGGCGACGATCGACTACCGCGATGCGAACGGCCTCGATCTCAGGGCCGATAAGCAGGAGTATGGAGCCCGGCTGAATCTCAATCATACTTCCGCCAACAATTTTTTTACGGCCAACGTAACCGTGGCGCCCCGAATCATGAAGACCGATGTCGCAGACAACAACGACTATACAGATAACAACAATCGCAATGCCTTTAACTGGGCATTGACCCTGAATCCTACCCTGCCCATTTATGACAGCCTGGGCAATTATAAATACATCAACGGAGGGCTGTTTGCCGGCAACCCTGTCGAGAAGCTGAAGCTAGTAAAGGACCAGCAACAGATAAAAGAACTCGACATGAGCGGCGTGTTCCGGCTGAACATTTTGCCCAACCTGAACACGGCCCTAACCATCGGAGAAGTTTATCAATCCCTCAAAGAATTGAACTTCTCTCCTTCCAACCTGTCGACGACCATGCTCATCAACGGAGGCAACGGACGAAATGATGCCAAACAGACCGAGACGGAAAACACGCAGCTTAGCCTGGAATGGACAGGCAATTATTCGCTGTTTATCCGGAAACATTCCTTTAAATTCCTGGGGGGCTATTCCTATCAGCGGTTCAACTATCAGCAGTTCAGTGCCGAGAACCAGAACATTCCATTCGATGCACTTTCCTGGAATAACCTGGGCTCAGGACTTTACGACCAGGAGCAAGGTGTAAGCGGAGTCGCCTCAACTCAAAACAGCAGCGCTTTGGCCGCCTTCTTCGGCCGGATAGCCTATGACTTCGACAAAAAGTACTTCCTCACCGCTAGCCTCCGTCATGAAGGCTCCACAAAGTTCGGCACCAACAACAAATGGGGGGATTTTCCGGCCTTCAGCGTCGGATGGATGCTGTCAGACGAAAAGTTCATGCAAAGCACGACCGGTTGGCTGAGCATGCTGAAGATTCGCGGCGACTATGGTGTTACCGGTAACCAGGATTTCGCCAACTACCAGTCCCTGCTCACCTATGGAGGCTATGGATATTACCCTTTTAACGGTACCACCTACCAGGATTACGGACCGGCACAAAATGTCAATCCATTCTTACGCTGGGAAAAGGCCATCAACTTCAATGCGGGTATCGACTTCGGATTATTGAACAACAGGATTTCGGGAAGCATCAACTATTATACGCGGAAGAATCAGGACCTGCTGGGCAGCTACAATGTGCCCGTCCCGCCCAATCTTCAGACGACTA